>SKEG01000997.1_pt1 | contig 25165 bp, 20 predicted proteins | sample 4826631 | NCBI WGS metagenome assembly SKEG01 (sample SAMN11008815, study PRJNA524170) | human gut metagenome | biome: Human fecal sample; material: Feces; isolation source: fecal sample from pouch patient p26, p34, p50 | host: Homo sapiens | place: Israel: Tel-Aviv | collected 2016-11-02
TCCTTATATATAACAAGTAATTTTACTCTCTTACTATAAACTGAATCAAAAAATAATAGGTACTATAATGACTTGTGATAGAAATAGCGTAATCGATTTCCTAAGTCCATAGGAATCGCCCCCTTTCTTCACCCTCATTATAGCACCTATACATCAGTTGTGCAAATAATATGATATTTTTTTATTAGTCCTCAGACAAGCATATTATAGAGCGTTTCATTACCATTTAAGTTAATATAAGATGGATCAAAACCTTCCATTCGACGAATCAAGCCTGCATAATCATGCTTATCTGCCAAGGCAATCCCAATTAATACTGGTCCTGTCCCCTTGCTAGCTCGCTTAATATACTCAAAACGTGTGATATCATCATTTGGCCCCAAGATATCATTTACAAACTCACGCAAAGCCCCTGGACGCTGTGGAAAATTAACCACAAAGTAATGCTTGATCCCATCATAAATCAAGGCACGCTCTTCCATTTCCGGCATACGGTTGATATCATTATTTCCTCCAGAAATGATACAACAAATGGTTTTCCCCTTGATATATTCAGCTAAAACCTCTAAAGAGGCGATACTAGCCGCTCCAGCAGGTTCTGCGACAATCCCTTGCTTAGAGTAAAGGTCAATCAAGGTTTCAGAAATCAATCCCTCATCGACACCTACTAAGGTTTGAACATATTGACGAGTTGCTTCATAGGTCAATTGACCTACCTTTTGTACAGCAATCCCATCCGCAAATTTGTCAATTTCTTTGAGTTTGACAGGTCCACCAGCTTCAAAGGCAGCTTTCATGGAACGTGCCCCATTAGCCTCTACTCCGATGACTTCAATTTCTGGACTTGTTTCCTTGATATAGGTAGAAACCCCAGCAATGAGACCGCCACCTCCAACAGGAACTAAGACAGCATCAAAATCAATCGATTCTTTTCGAGCTTCTTCTAAAATCTCATAAGCAACGGTCCCTTGACCAGCCTGAACATGGGCATCATCAAAAGGATCAATAAAGGTACGATTTTCTGAGACTGTAAATTCTTGAGCTGCCTTAGCAGAAGCATCAAAGGTATCCCCAACTAGTTTAATGGTTACAAAATCCCCACCAAAAAAGCGAACTTGACCAATCTTTTGTTGCGGAGTAGTAATTGGCATAAAAATAGTAGCAGGAATTTTCATCTCATTACAAGTATAGGCAACTCCCTGCGCATGATTTCCCGCAGAGGCACAGACTACCCCACGCTCACGCTCTTCCTTGCTGAGCTGAGAAATGGCATAATAGGCACCACGGATCTTAAAAGAACGAACACGTTGGGCATTTTCTTTTTTCAAATAAATCTTAGCGCCATACTTCTCCGATAAATAATGATCGTAATCCAGTGGGGTATTCACAACCACACCGTTCAAGACTTTATGAGCCTTGATTATATCTTTTGAACTTAACATCATTTTCTCCTAAACTATTTCATACTTATCGCAATCCATCCTTTTAAAAAGAAATGAATTGATTATAAAAGCGAGTTAGTCCCCCAACTCGCCTTCACCTTAATTTCTATCAATTAGTTATAGATTTTGAATGCATCGTCGTCGTTTTTACCAACGAAAGGCATTGCTTTACGCAATTCTGCACCAACTTTTTCAATTTCAAGGTTAGCTGCTTGTTCACGGTAAGCAGTCAATTTTGGACGTCCAGCTTTATAGTCATTTACAAAATCATTTGCAAATTTACCATTTTGGATATCTGCCAAGACAGCCTTCATATTTTCTTTAACTTGTTCAGTGATTACACGTGGACCTGATACATAGTCACCGTATTCAGCAGTGTTTGAAATAGATTGACGCATTTTCTTGAATCCACCTTCGTAGATCAAGTCAACGATCAATTTCATTTCGTGAAGAACTTCAAAGTAAGCCAATTCTGGGGCGTAACCTGCTTCTGTCAAGACTTCGAAACCTGCTTCGATAAGGGCAGTCAAACCACCACAAAGTACAGCTTGTTCACCAAACAAATCTTCTTCAGTTTCTTCTTTGTATGTTGTTTCAAGAAGACCTACACGAGCTGCTCCAACACCTTTACACCAGTCCATAGCAATGTTTTTCGCATTTCCTGTTGCATCTTGGTATACTGCGTAAAGAGCTGGAACACCAAATCCTTCTTCGTAAGTACGGCGTACCAAGTGTCCTGGTCCTTTAGGTGCACACATGAAAACATCTACATCCGCAGGAACTTTGATAAATTCAAAGTGAATGTTGAAACCATGGGCAAATCCAACTGCATTTCCAGCTTCCAAGTTTGGAGCGATTTCTGCTTCGTACAATTCTTGTTGGATTTCGTCTGGTGCCAAAATCATGATAACGTCAGCCAATTTAGTTGCTTCTGCTACTGTGTAAGTGTCAAATCCATCTTCTTTTGCTTTGTCAAAAGATTTACCTGGACGTACACCGATGATGACATCGCGACCTGAATCACGCAAGTTTTGAGCATGCGCATGTCCTTGTGAACCATAACCGATAACGGCGATTTTTTTACCGTCAAGTGCTGCTACTTTAACATCTTTTTCGTATTCCATTTGAACTGCCATAGTTTTTCTCTCTTTTCTATTATTTATTGCCTTTTAGGCTAGTTTAACAAATTTAAAATATTTTTATACTCTATGAAAATCAAAGAGCAAATTAGGAAGCTAGCCGCAAGCTGTACTTGAGTACAGCAAGGCAAAGCTGACGTGATTTGAAGAGATTTTCGAAGAGTATTAATCGCGGGTAAATCCAGTTGCACCAGTTCGAGCAATATTGCGAATACCGTATGGTCGAATGACTCGCAATAGAGCTTCACTCTTTTCAGCATTTCCTGTCATTTGAATGGTAATCGAGCTTGGCGCTACGTCTACCACCGTTGCACGGAAAGGTTGAATAATCGCTAGAATCTCAGCGCGCTTCTCAGCTGGCGCTGACATCTTAACCAAAATTACCTCGCGCTCCAAATGAGGCTTGTCTGTAATATCACGAATGCGAATCACATCAATCTGACGATTGAGCTGTTTGATAATTTGCTCCACCTCATCATGTGAAGCAACATCAATAATAATGGTGATACGTGATACATTCGGATCTTCTGTTGCTCCAACAGAGATACTTTCGATATTAACCTGACGACGAGACAGGACACCGGTAAAGCGATTGAGGACTCCTGAACGATTTTGTAGTTTTGCTGTTAACATTCTACGCATGGAACTTCACCCCCAACATCTCATGATTACTCTTACCAGCTGGTACCATTGGTAACACCTGTTCCTTACGAGAAATATCTACCTCGATTAGCATAGGAACATTCTCAGTGATGACTTCAAGATCTTGAGCCAAGGTCTCAGGATTGTCAAACTTATAGTTTTTAATACCGTAAGCTTGTGCCATCAATTGGAAATCAGGAAGAGTGTCAAAGACCGACTCAGATGTTCTACCTTCATAGAAGGATTCCTGCCATTGGCGAACCATTCCAAGTGAGTGGTTGTTCAGCATAACCACCTTGATTGGCACCTTGTAAATGTTCAAAATAGCCAATTCCTGGTTAGTCATTTGGAAACCACCATCCCCAACGAACAAGACTACTTCCTTATCTGGGTTAGCAATTTTAGCACCGATTGCTGCTGGAATTCCGAATCCCATCGTTCCCAAACCACCTGAAGTCACTAACTGACGTTCATTTTGATAGGGATAATACTGGGCTGTCCACATTTGGTGTTGACCAACGTCTGTTACCACAATGGCATCTCCATTCGTCAACTCACCGATGCGTTCAATAACGGCCTGAGGTTGAACCACACGTTCTTTCTTATCATAAGAACGAACGCGGTTCTTGTCTTTGGTAACTTTTTCAATCCATTTCTCAGTATTGTTATGAACTGTCGGTTCTGCCAACAACATTTGCAAAGCTTTCTTAGCATCTCCAACTACAGGAATATCTGCACTGATAATCTTGCCAATCTCAGCTGGGTCAATATCAATGTGGGCAACCTTAGCATTCTTAGCGAAGGTCTTAGGATTCCCCGTCAAGCGGTCATCGAAACGACAACCAATACTAATCATAAAATCAGCTTCCGTCATGGCAATATTAGCTGCGAATGACCCGTGCATGCCTCCCATTCCAAGGAAGAGTGGGTGACTCGTTGCAATCGTACCTTGCCCTAAAAGGCTGGTTACCACTGGAATTTGATAGCGTTCTGCAAATTCATTTAATTCTGCAGCTGCTTCAGCATAACTAATTCCACCACCAGCTAGCAAGACTGGCTTTTTAGCCTTGGATAATTGCTTCAAGATTTTCTTGATTTGCATATCATTTGGCTCAAGAGTCGGCTGATAGCTTGGTAGGTTCACTTCTGGTGAATAGATGAAGTCTGTTTCTAAAGCAGATACGTCTTTAGGTAGGTCAATGACGACTGGCCCTGGTCGACCTGTAGTTGCGATATGAACAGCTTCCGTAATGATACGAGGAATATCAGCTGTCTCACGAACTTGGTAATTGTACTTAGTGATTGGCATGGTAATTCCCACAATGTCTGCCTCCTGAAAGGCATCCTTCCCAATCCCAGCTCGCGCCACCTGACCTGTAAAGACCAAAAGGGGAACGCTATCGCTCATGGCATCCGCAATCCCTGTAATGGCATTTGTTGCTCCTGGTCCGCTAGTGACGACGGCAACACCCAACTTTCCAGTTGATTTGGCATAACCTTCAGCTTCATGCAGACAACCTTGCTCATGGCGTCCTAGAATGTGGCGAATGCCTTTAAAATTATATATCGCATCATAAAAAGGCAAGACCGCACCACCAGGATAACCAAAGATGGTATCAATTCCTAAATCACGAAGTGTTTCCAAAACTAGATCCGACCCCGTCTTAGGAGATTCTAAACTGATTTTCTCCATTGTTCCCCTTTCTCTTCTCTTAAAAATAACTTGTTACTATCATACCATTTTTTCAAAATTTTTCAAGAGAAAAGAAGAAATTTTCTGAATTTTCTATTTTAACGTTTATTTATGAATGTTATTTTTGTTTTTATAAAAAAGATGCCGATTTCATTTACTAAAAAAGAAAAAAGAACTGATTTCTCAGTTCTTCATTAATCTTATTCCACACTAAATAGGTATGGGTAAACAGGTTGTTGGCCTTGGTGGATTTCGACTTCAACATCTTCGAATTCTTCTGCGATTTCTTGGGCAATTTCATTAGCAAGTTCTTCACTTCCGTCTTCACCGACATAGAAGGTTACGATCTCACTATCTTCATCCAACATATGTTTCAATGTTTCCGTCAAGGTTTGGTGCATGTCAGGGTTTGACACGAGGATTTTCCCATCCACCATACCAAGATTATCGTTTTCATGGATTTCTAAGCCATCAATGGTTGTATCACGTACAGCTGTTGTGACGCTTCCACTAACAACATCGCTAAGAGCAGCAGTCATACGCTCTTGGTTTTCTTCGATTGACTTGCTTGGATCAAAGGCAAGAAGACTTGTCAAACCTTGAGGAAGAGTGCGAGCTTCCACCACTACTGCTGGTTGCTCCAAAACTTCTGCTGCAGATTGAGCTGCCATGAAGATGTTTTTGTTATTTGGCAGGAAGATAATGTTACGAGCGTTGACCTGTTCAACAGCCTTGATAAAGTCTTCTGTTGAAGGGTTCATGGTTTGACCACCTTCGATAACATAATCCACACCTTGAGAACGGAAGATATCTGCTAGACCTTTACCAGCCACCACAGCAATCAAAGCATACTCTTTTTCTTCAGCTGGTTTGCTAACTTGAGCAGCTTCTTTCTCAACCTGTGCTTCGTGTTGGTTACGCATATTGTCAACTTTTACCTTGACCAAGCTACCATATTTGAGACCTTCTTGCATAACAAGACCTGGATCTTCTGTATGGACATGGACTTTGACGATTTCATCATCATTAACAACGAGGAGAGAATCCCCAAGTTCATTCAAGTAGTTACGGAACTCTTCATAGTCAAAATCTTTAGCATAGGTTGGACCTTGCTTAAGAGCTACCATGATTTCAGTACAATAACCAAATGTGATGTCCTCAGTCGCTACGTGACCAGCTACAGACTTGTGGTGCTCTGCATTGATCATCTCACTCATGTTAGCAGGAGTGGCTACAAAGTCCTCAGATGCAATATATTCGCCAGTAAGGGCTGAAAGGAAACCTTCGTAGATGAAGACCAGTCCTTGACCACCTGAATCCACAACGCCAACTTCTTTCAAGACTGGAAGCATGTCTGGCGTTTTAGCTAGAGCTGTTTTAGCACCTTCCAAGGCTGCGCGCATGACTTCAACAGCGTCATCTGTTTGCTCAGCTTTTTTCTTAGCACCGATAGCAGCCCCACGAGAAACTGTCAAAATCGTTCCTTCAACTGGTTTCATCACTGCCTTATAGGCAACTTCCACACCTGATTGGAAGGCAAGGGCCAAGTCTTGACCTGTTAACTCGTCTTTATCCTTGATAGCTTGTGAAAATCCACGGAAAAGCTGAGACGTAATAACTCCTGAGTTCCCACGCGCTCCCATCAAAAGACCTTTAGCAAGAATGCTCGCTACCTCTCCAACTGTAGAAGCTGGTTTGTCTGCAACTTCTTTAGCTCCATTTTCAATGGTCATTCCCATATTTGTTCCAGTATCTCCATCTGGAACTGGAAAGACGTTTAATGAATTGACATATTCAGCTTGCTTATTCAAGCGAGTTGATGCAGCCTGCACCATTTCTTGAAATAAGCTAGTAGTAATTTTTGACACGGTTATTCTCCTACAACTTTGATATTTTGAATGTAGACATTTACAGTCTGAGCAGTAATTCCAAGTTGGTTTTCCAAACTAAAACGAACACGCTCTTGAATGTTTTTTGACACTTCGCTAATCTTTGTTCCGTAGCTCAACACGGTATATACATCAACTGCAATACTGCCATCTTCGGCCGCCTTTACGACGACACCTTTGGAATAATTTTCCTTACCTAGAAGGGCTTGGAAATTATCTTTGAGGGCATTTTTACTAGCCATACCGACCACACCAAAAATCTCAGTTGCTGCTCCACCTACGACGGTTGCAATCACTTCATCTGTTAGTTCGATTTGACCATCTTTTGTATTAATTTTTACAGTCATCCTTTTTACCTCAACTAGTTGATACTCTATTTTATCATATTTCATCCCAAGTGTAAAAGCAGAATACTGTATCAGCGGATATTTACTCTATTTTTCAAATGATGTTATACCCGTAATAAAAGAAAAAAGACCCTAAGGTCTCCTTACTTTTATTATTAAACGCGTTCAACTTTACCTGATTTCAAAGCACGAGCTGAAGCCCAAACTTTTTTAGGTTTACCATCGATAAGAACAGTAACTTTTTGAAGGTTTGGTTTTACGGCACGTTTTGTTTGGTTCATCGCGTGTGAACGGTTGTTTCCTGATACAGTCTTACGACCTGTAAAGTAACATACTTTAGCCATTTGTGTTTTCCTCCTATTAGATCTAATATAGCGGATGTGCTAGCACCACATACCGTACTATGTTATCACACTTTCTTCATTTTTGCAAGGGAATTGGAAGATTTTTTTATTTAACGTAGACAATTCCCAACTTCCCAAAGGCCACATCTCCACGGATAATCAAGGTTTTGCTGGTTGGGGCTAGAGGAGTATCTGCCTTGGCTACGCCACAGAAAGTTTCTACCTTTAAATCAACTCCCCAATGTTGAGGAACATAGATAACTGCATTCCCAAAACCGACTTCTATCTTCAAGGTTGCGCTATCTCCCAACATCTCTGCATTGTCATAATAAATCTTGGCATTGCCAAAACCAACTTCTACTTGATCTTCTACCAATTCTTGCTCTTGCTTGTAGAAAGTTCCAGTCCCAAAAGCAACTTCCTTATCTGTAAGAATGGTCTTTTTACCATCATACCACCATTTTTTCCCATTCCAAGTTCTGTTAGAATGAGTGAGTGCGCTGACACCCATTACGATTAAAATACTTGCCCAGAACAATGACTGATTGGGAATTGGTAAAATGCCATAAAAGTGGTTAGCAATCATTAAGGCTACTAGAGCTGTAAAAGAGGCTGAAGTTAAGTGACGACGCAACAAAGCTCCAACTGATTGATAGGCAAAAAATGCAATACCAAGCAAGGGCCAAATGTGCCCTCCCAGAGAAGGGATTCCAAAATTCCCCTGCAATAACACTAAAGCTGCCAAAATAAGCAACACAATACCAAATGCTTTCTTTTTCATGTTCTTACCTCATGTTTCTTAGATTTTCTTTTAGGAGGGATTGGTAATGCCGTGAGACATGAACCTCCTTGTGGGTTTGATAAAAGGAAATGGTGCCCGTTCCTGAAAAGGACTTGTCAACCGAGTAAACTTGCCGAATATTAGCAATGGTCGACTTGGATACTCGACTGAAATAACGGGGCAGGATAGACTCTAACTCATAGAGTTTAAGTCGAACCTCGTAGGCATCTTTCTGGGTATGGGCGTAAATCTTGTTCCCCTCTGTTTCAAAGAAAAGAATTTCCGACAAGTCCAGATAATATTCACCCGTCCCCTTGTAAAAAATCAACCGAGGAGACTTGGATTCTTGCAAGAGGCGCTGTAAATCCGCAATCTCATCTGTCAAAGCCGCTGCCTTGATGACAATTTCAGTTTCCTCTAAATTGCTGTCAATTTCGATTCGTAACTTCATTCCATCTCCTTTCTGACTCTACTATATCAAAGCCAAAATAAGAAAACAAGAGCAAAAAAGCAAGTGGTTACTTTAGACCCGTAAGTGGTTGTAGGACCACCTTAACTTACAATTCAAAATAGAAAGAAAAGCACACCCCACGCAAGGCCACAAATATAGCCAACCACTACATCCTTGAGATAATGCACGCCACCTGAGACTCTCACTAGACCGAGGAGGGCTGACAAGACCAATAAGATAACCCCTACAGATAAACTAGCATGTAAGCAAGCCATGGAGATAATGGTTGCTGAAAAGACATGACGACTGGGCATTGACTGACCAGGACTATCTCTGTCAAGCAAGGGTTTAATATCCCATTCCTCATAAGGCCTAGGGGCATTGATTTTCTTACGAAGAAAGGACAAAATCACAAAGCCTGACGCAGGGATACACACATAGATCAAGATCTGTTTACCAAGTCCTTCTTGGAAGTAGGTAGTGGCTAACAAGGTTAGATAAATCATAGGCATAACTGCCGTCATGAACCGATTGAAAGTTCTTAACAAGCTCAGAAGAAAGGGCTTATTTTTAATGTTACTAGCAACGTGGCCATACCATTCTTGATAATTTTTCATATATTTTCTCATCACTTACTCAAATTTTGCTTATAGGGAAGCACTTGTCTTCTAGTATAGTGCAGAAAAAGAAGGCCGTCAAGCCTTCTTTAGGTTTATTCTTCTGCTTCGTCTTCTGTAAATTGACTGTTATAGAGGTCAGCGTAGAAACCAGCTTGCGCCATTAGCTCATCATGATTTCCTTGCTCGATGATATTTCCATCCTTCATGACAAGAATCAAATCAGCATTTCGGATAGTAGACAAGCGGTGGGCGATGACAAAGGAAGTTCTTCCCTCCATCAAACGGTCCATGGCTTTCTGGATCAATTCTTCCGTCCGAGTATCAACAGAAGAAGTCGCCTCATCTAGGATTAGGAGTGGTGCATCTTTCAGCAAAGCACGAGCAATGGTCAAGAGTTGTTTTTGCCCGACAGACAAGGTCACTGTATCATCCAAGACGGTATCGTAACCATCTGGTAGGGTCATAATAAAATGGTGAATCCCTACAGCCTTGCTGGCTTCAATCACGCGCTCATCACTAATACCTGTTTGATTATAGATGAGATTGTCACGAATGGTTCCTTCAAAGAGCCAGGTGTCTTGCAAGACCATTGAAAAGGCATCGTGTACTTCCGAACGCTTCATCTCCTTGGTATCCACACCATCGATACGGATACTTCCCTTATCAATCTCATAGAACTTCATCAAAAGATTGACAATGGTTGTCTTACCAGCTCCGGTCGGTCCGACAATCGCAACCTTTTGACCTGCATGAGCAGTCGCAGAAAAGTCATGGATAATGGTTCGCTCTGGTGTATAACCAAAGGAGACTCGATCAAAGACTACTTGACCTTTCATATCGCTCAATTGTCTTTCTTTATGGGATTCGTCTTTCATTTCCTCTTCAGCTAAAAATTCAAAGACACGTCCCATGGCTGCGCTAGCCTGCTGAAGACTGGTAATTCCTTGGGCGATTTGGGAAAGAGGCTGAGAAAAGATACGAACGTAGGCCATAAAGGCAACGATAATCCCTATACTAATCTGCCCATTCAGAGCCAAGGCTGCACCAACGATAATCACCAAGGCATAGCTAAAGTTCCCAATAAACATCATAATCGGCATCATAATCCCTGAAATAAACTGAGACTTCCAGATACTGTCATACAGACGATGGTTTAATTTCGCAAACTCTTCTTTCGTGCTCTCGATAGCATTGTAACTAGTCACTACATTATGGCCAGAGTACATTTCCTCCACATAGCCATTGACAGCTGCCAAATCTTGTTGCTGACTCTTAAAAAAGCCCTGTGATTTGCCCATAAAGACGGACACGAAAACAAAACCAATAAGGGTTGACACAACCGTCACCAAGGCTAAAATCCAGTTCATCCCAAACATGGTTACCAAGACTGCTAAGACCAATAAACTAGATGAAAGAACTGTTCCCAGACTTTGATTAAGGGACTGGGCTGCAGTGTCAACGTCATTGGTTACACGAGACAAAGTATCCCCCTGAGAGTGTCCATCAAAATATCCCAATGGAAGGCTATTGATTTTCTCTGCAATGGCTCTTCTCAAACGCTCTGAAAAACGTTGAATAGCTGTTGTAAACAGAAATGCCTGTAAATAATTTGATAGAAGTCCGATCACATAAATCACGGCCAAAAAACCACCAATAGCTGCAACCGCCGCGACATCCACACTTGTTTCCAGACCACTAGCAATAATATTAGTCATTTCCTTGATGCGAGTTGGACCATATACAGTAATGATATTGGATACGATTGTTGCTAGAAAGGCTATCAGAAGGGCAAACTGGAGTCCTGCAAGATAGGGTTTACTCTGTTTCCAGAGAGACATTTTCTTATTTTCCATGTTCCAATTCCTCCTTCGATAGTTGTGAATAGGCAATTTCTTGGTAAACTTCATTATTAGCTAGAAGTTCCTTATGGGTGCCTTGTCCCACGACTTTACCTTGATCCAAGACCAAAATCAAATCTGCATCCATAATCGTTGAAATACGTTGTGCAACGATAAGTTTGGTCATAGATTTTGTTTTCTCTGCTAACTCTTGGCGTAGGACACGATCTGTCTTGTAGTCCAAGGCTGAGAAGGAGTCATCAAAGATGAGGATTTCTGGCTTCCGAGCCAAGGCACGCGCAATGGCCAGACGCTGTCTTTGACCACCTGAGAAGTTAGTTCCTCCTTGGGCCACTTCTGACTCTAAGCCCGCTTCCTTGTCTTCGATAAAGTTCTTAGACTGGGCCAACTCCAAAGCCTGCCACATAGCCTGCTCACTAAGTGGTGTTTCTAGACTTTGTCCAAAGTCTAGATTACCCTTGACATCACCTGAAAAGAGAACCGCTTTTTGAGGAATATAACCAACCTTGTTGCGCAAATCTTCTAAGGCATATTCTTGAACATTGACACCGTCCACCAGAATTTCTCCTGCTGATACGTCATAGAAACGTGGAATCAGATTGACCAGAGTTGATTTACCAGAACCTGTTGACCCAATAAAGGCCACTGTTTGACCCGCTTCTGCTTTAAAGCTAACATGCTCGATAACCGCCTCCGAATTTGCCGCATAGCGGAAGGTCACATCCTTAAATTCGACCTGACCTTTGAGGTTTTCATCAGCCAGCTGCACTTGAGCAGGATTTTGGATAGAAGAATGCAAATCTAAAACTTGATTAATCCGCTTAGCAGAGACCATAGTTCGGGGAAGAACGATGAAGAGTGCTCCCATGAGAAGGAAGCCCATGACAACCTGCATGGCATAAGACATGAAAACAATCATGTCACTAAAGAGAGGCAGACGCGCTATCGGAGCAGCGTCGTTAATCACATAGGCCCCAATCCAGTAAATCGCCACACTCAAACCACTTGAAATTCCCATCATGATAGGGTTCAAAATAGCCATAAGACGGTTGACAAACAAATTCAAGCGTGTCAATTCATCATTTGCTGCTGCAAATTTTTCATTTTGGTATTCTTCAGCATTGTAGGCGCGAACAACACGAATACCTGTTAAACTCTCACGAGTGATACTGTTTAGTTTATCTGTCAGCCCCTGAATCAAGGACTGTTTTGGAAAGGCTAGCGTCATCAAAACAGTCGTCATCAGAACGTTGACAATCACTGCCACAAGTACGGCCCAGAGCCAGTATTCTGAATGACCTAAAATCTTCCCGATAGCCCAGATAGCCATAATCGGACCACGCGTAACTACTTGCAAGCCCATGGTAATCAACATCTGAACTTGAGTAATGTCATTGGTAGTACGAGTTAAAAGACTGGGAATAGAGAATCTCTTAATCTCTGTCTGCGAGTAATCCAAAACTCGGTTAAAAATATCACTTCTCAGCCTACTAGTATAAGAAGCCGCCACTCGGGATGCAAAAAATCCAACTGCGACTGCGGATAAGAAGGCAAAAAAAGACATTCCTACCATCATACCTGCTGGTTGCCATAACTCATCCAAGTTGGTTCCTTGACTTCCCAGCAAATCCGTAATTTTCGAGATATAGGTCGGAACTTCCAACTCTAGGTAGACTGAAAAGCAGGTAAAGAGAATGGCTAGTAAAATCATCCCCCATTCTTTTCTACTAATTCGTTTGGCTAATTTCTTCATTCTCTCCTCCTATTCCCTTGATATTTTCCTGTAGTTGACCGAGAACTTTCTCAAAAATCAGTAATTCATCTTCATCAATGTCTTCCATCAACTGCTTGTCTATTCGTTCAAAAAAAGCCTTAACCTGCTTCATTTGAGAACGTGCTTTGTCCGTCAAACGAACAAATTTTGCCCGCTTATCGCTAGGACTCGCCTCCAATTCCACCAAACCATTTTGCACCATACGCTTGACCAAATTACTAGCCACAGACTTGGTAATATTGAGTTCCTGCTCGATATCTTTAATCAAGACCAAGTCTTGGTTTTTCTCACGATTATCCAAAAAACGTACAACCTGACCTTGAGGCCCACCCATAAATTCAATACCACAACGTTTGGCTTCCTTTTGTACCATCAAATGAATCTGGTGACCAAAACGCTTAAAGACTAACATCGGTTTATCCATGATGGCTCCTTTCTAACTATTGTATTTAGTTCTCCTAGGAACTAAATAAGTTTTCATGAGAACTATCTTAGTTTAAATTGACATTAGGCAAGATTTTTTATATAATAAGCTCTCACTACTGTGGGTAGAAATCCATTCACTTAATGAGGAGAGAAAACTTTCAAATGAAACCAGAAGAACAAAGAGTTTTAGGAATCTTAGCAACTATTTTTGGAGCCATCGCACTTTTAGGATCCTGGATCCCGTTTATTAACTATCCATCGTTGTTCATCGGCATCGTCGCATTTATCTTGGGGATTATCGGCCTTATCGTCAACCTCAAAAAACGGAAAACAATGGCTATTATCGGAACATCCCTGGCAGTTGCCTCTGTTGTACTTTTCTTTACGAGTCAGGCACTATACGCTGATGTCTACAAAGAGTATGCCAAGGAGTTTAACCGTTCCTACATGGATACGAGTGCCTCAATGGAACGCGAAGAAAAAAGCGGCTTGACAGACGATACCTTCGCCTGGACCCAAGAACAGTTCGACGCCTTAATCGAAGGCGACCTTGACAACAAAGGAAAAGGTGGTACCAACTACGAGGATATTATCAACAAACACGGAAAGCCAGATTCCGAGTTTGACTTCACTCTTGGGGCTTACAATACGAAAAAAATCACCTATATCTCTATTGGAGACAAGACCAAGACTGTTACCTTAACTTTTGCAAAACAGGATAATGGACAGCTCTTGCTCGTCCAAAAACATGCAGTCGGTCTAGGTCTAGAAAAAAGCAATCAACAAAACGATTCTGAAACCAGATTCTAAGTTCAAATATCAAAAAAACGAACAGCTAGTAAAACTGTTCGTTTTTCTATTAAAATCCATCTACGTTTGTGTAGATCTTTTGTACGTCTTCGTCGTCTTCAAGAACGCTGTAAAGTTTTTCAAAGGTTTCAAGGTCATCCCCTGACAATTCCACTTCTGACTGAGGAATCATTTCCAATTCAGTAACTTGGAATTCTTCGACACCTGACTCACGAAGGGCAACGATAGCCTTATGAAGGTCAGTTGGAGCTGTGTAAACTGTGATTGTACCTTCTTCTGCTTCTACATCATCCACATCCACATCTGCTTCAAGCAATTGCTCAAAGACTGCATCGGCATCTTCACCTGCAAATACGATAACTCCCTTGTTGTCAAAGAGGTATGAAACCGAACCTGAAGCGCCCATGTTTCCACCGTTTTTACCAAAGGCAGCACGGACATTAGCCGCTGTACGGTTAACGTTTGAAGTCAAAGTATCAACAATCAGCATAGAACCATTTGGTCCAAAACCTTCGTAACGTCCTTCTGTAAAGGTTTCGTCTGTGTTCCCTTTAGCCTTGTCCAAAGCTTTATCGATAACGTGTTTTGGCACTTGAGCTTGTTTAGCACGGTCGATAACGAATTTCAAAGCTGAGTTTGATTCTGGATCTGGATCACCTTTTTTAGCTGCTACATAGATTTCTACACCAAATTTTGCATATACTTTAGAGTTAGCTCCATCTTTAGCCGTTTTCTTGGCTACGATATTGGCCCATTTACGTCCCATTAGGAATCTCCTTTTTTCACATTTTAATCTTTCTTATTATAACACAAGTTTTTTCGATTTTCACTAGAGGAAATGGATTTTATTCAGCAAATCGAGCTATGATGACACTTTTGTTGCCAAGATAGCCTTACCTTCTTTTATCAAGGGGTGACGAAACAGTGAGAAATACAGTTGGATAGTCATGGCAACCCAGATAAGGGGTTCGCAAAGGATAACTCCCTTATAGCCTGCCCAAGGGATAATCAAGACTACAAAAGCGATTTTTCCGATTAGTTCAATAAAGCTAGAAACTAGAGGAAGAATCTTTTGCCCCAAGCCCTGCAAACAATTGCGATAAATCAATAAGAGACTCAAAATAGGATAAAAGGCTGAACTGATTTGCAGATAGAGACTACCATTTTCTACCAAGTAGCTATCCGTCGAACTAGCCAAGAAAGAAACCAGGGCTGGACTGGCAAAAAAGAGGAAGACACAAACAAAAACTGCCCAGGATATACTTAGACGACTGCCGATTCGAAGTCCTTGAACAATGCGGTCTGGTCGCTTAGCTCCTAGATTCTGAGAAGCAAAGGTCGTCATTGATGCAGAAATAGCAGTCATGGGAAGAAGGGCGAAAGCCATAATGCGTCGAGCTGCCGTCTGGGCACTAATAATCACTGCTCCAAAAGTATTGACAGAGGACTGTAAAATCACACTGCCGATAGATACAATCGAACTCATCAAGCCCATAGCCAAACCTTGCTCCAAGAGGTCCGCATACAAGGCCTTGTCCCATTTGAAATGCTTAAACTGAGGCAAAAGTTCTGGCACACTCTTACGAATATAATAAAAGCAGAGAACCGCTGATAAGCCTTGCGAAATGATGGTAGCAAGGCCTGCAGATTGAACTCCCAGATGCAATTGCGTAATGAAATAGAGATCCAGAACCACATTAACCAGAGCAGAGAAAATCAGAAATCCAAGCGCTGCCAGACTGTCCCCAATGGACCGCAACAAACCTGCAAAGAGATTATAGGCAAAGCTGACACCGACACAGGTCACAATCATAGAAATATATTGATAGGACTGGGGAAGAATTTCTGCAGGAGTATCTAGGTATTGCAAGAGAGGATACAAACCAAGAAATCCCAGCAGCATAACTACAATACTCAAAAGAGCACCTAAAATCCAGGTGGCTGCTACTGCCTCCTTGATTTTAGTGAAATTCCGAGCTCCATAATAGCGGGCAATGACAATTCCCATGCCATTGCCAACACCAAGAGTAAAACCTACAATCAGGTCAAAAATCGCTGTCGTCGCTCCTACTGCAGCCAAGGATTCTTGACCAAGAAATCGTCCAACAATCAAGACATCAGCAGTATTATAGAGCTGTTGAAAAATATTTGATAGCAAGATTGGGAAGGCGAAGCTTAAGAGCGAGGGAAGAATCGGACCATGTATCAGGTCCACTGTTCGTTTTTTATTCATAAGGCTATTATATCAGCTTTCTAGAGGAGCGACAAGAAACAGCAAACTATAGATGATCTAAAAACTTGAATCAAAAACCAAAAAAGCAGCGGATGTTCTCCACTACTTTGACACCTTATTCTTCAATTTCGATTTCAAGTTCATCGCCTAGGTCAAGAGTTACTTCTTCATTCACAGAATCTGCTTGAACTGCTTCATCTTTTTTAGTTTCAACGCCTTCTACAGAAGCTTCCTCTCCATCAATCAAACCAAATTGAACACGGACTTGATGGTCAATTTCATCAAAGATTTCTGGGTTATCTGCCAAGTATTTCTTAGCATTTTCAGAACCTTGCCCGATTTTCTCATCCTTGTAAGAGTACCAAGCTCCTGCTTTTTTGATGATATCCAAATCGCTTGCGATCTTCAAAAGCTCACCAGTCTTAGAAATCCCTTCTCCGTACATGATTTCAACAAAGGCTTCCTTAAATGGTGGAGCCACCTTGTTTTTCACGACCTTGATCTTGGTTTCTTTACCGACATTGGTATCTTTTTGGTCACCAGTTCCCTTGATTTGCGTGCTTCCACGGACATCCAAACGGACTGATGCATAGAATTTCAGAGCACGTCCACCAGGAGTTGTTTCTGGATTTCCAAACATCACTCCAACTTTTTCACGCAATTGGTTGATAAAGATGGCAATTGTTTTGGTTTTATTGATAGAAGCACCAAGCTTACGCATGGCCTGGCTCATCATACGAGCCTGCAAACCAACATGGCTATCTCCGATATCTCCATCAATTTCCGCACGAGGGACAAGGGCTGCAACTGAGTCGACTACGACAAGGTCAACTGCGCCTGAGTCAATCAATTTTCCTGCAATCTCAAGACCTTGCTCTCCTGAGTCTGGTTGTGACAAGAGCAATTCGTCAATGTTGACACCAAGGGCCGCAGCATAAGCTGGATCGAGGGCATGCTCCGCATCGATAAAGGCTGCAATACCACCTTCTTTTTGCGCTTGCGCAACTGCATGAAGGGCAACCGTCGTCTTACCAGATGACTCTGGCCCATAGATTTCAATGATACGTCCCTTAGGATAACCACCTGAGCCAAGGGCAATGTCAAGAGCCAAGGAACCTGAGCTCATCACTTGCACCTTTTGCTCTGCACGTTCACCCAAACGCATGATTGAGCCTTTACCGAAGTCTTTCTCAATCAATTTAAGAGCATCATTCAAGGCTTTTTCACGTTCAGCCCCGAATTTTTTTGAAATTTCATCTAATTTTTTTGGTTTTTTCGCCATTCTATTCTCCTACATTCTAATGGTCCTCAGACCTATCTACTATTATATCAAAAGTTAGTCACTTAATAAAGCCTTGCGAACTAGGTTAAAGGCATGCATAACCGCAATGTGCCGTACATCTGCTCGACTTCTGCCTCCAATATTCACCTTGATGACCTCAGTTCCTTGCTCCTGTGCCAAACCTATAAAGACTGTCCCAGCTGGGTGCCCTTCTAGACTATCTGGTCCTGCCACTCCAGTCAAACTAATGCCAAAATCAGACTGAGTCTTGATTCGTGCCTGCTCAGCCATCTTCTGAGCTGTAAATTCAGACACCACACCATGTTCTTCCAAATCCTTGGCAGGAATATCCAACATCTTTGATTTTTCCTCCAAGCTATAGGTCACGAAACCACCCTTAAATATACTTGAAGCACCCGAAAAATCCGCTACCCTAGCTTGGAAAAGACCAGCCGTCAAACTCTCAGCAGCCGTGATGGTTTTCCCTTGCCTTTTCAGTTCTTCTACCACAATGCTAGCTAAACTAGTTTCTTCCCCATAACCATAACAAAGATCTCGTAAAGAAAGGCCTTCAAAGGTCTGGCGACCTAAGATTTGATTTTCCAAGATATCCAGCACTTGATTCGCCTCTTCTTGGCTGCTAGCTTTTGTTGACAGACGCAGAGTGACTTCTCCTGTCTTAGCATAAGGGGCCAAGGTCGGATCTGTTTGATTATCAATCAAATCAGACAAAATCGTAACCAACTGGCTCTCGCCAATCCCAAAGAAACGAAGAACTCGGGAATGCAGCTTGCTCCCTGTCATCAACTTGGGTAGAAGTTGGTTTATAACCATAGGTTTTAATTCACTTGGTGGACCTGGAAGGACAACGTAGGTCACTCCATCGACTTCCAATATTCCTCCCACAGCCAGTCCTGTTTCATTTGGCAGTGGAGTCGCTCCTTCTACAAGTTGAGCTTGTCTTTCGTTATTCGGTGTTCGGGCATAGTCTGGTCTCTGGGCAAAAAAGATATCCAACTTCTCCTGCGCCTGAGGATCAAAGACTAATTCTTTCCCTAAAAATTTAGCCAGAGTTTGTTTGGTCAAATCGTCCTCAGTTGGTCCCAAACCACCTGTTAAAATCACCAGACTACTACGTTGACTGGCAATTTCAAGTAAAGACAAGAGACGAGCTTCATTGTCTCCTACAGCCGTCTGAAAATATACGTCTACCCCAATCTCTGCTAGTTTTTCCGATAAAAATTGAGCATTAGTATTGACAATCTGTCCTGTCAAAATCTCTGTTCCAACAGCAATGATTTCTGCTTTCATGTTTCCTCCTACCTATCTATTCGTATTTTTTTGAAAAAATCGCAGGAAATTTCCCACGATTTTAACTATAAAATAGATTATTCTACATCTTCTTGATTTGTTGTATTATTAATCGTACCTGTTCCCAAACCGATACCATTTTGGTTTCCAAAAATATCTTCATATAAGACTGCATTTGTCTCTAACTCTGTCACCTTCGGTTTATCAAGTGAGGTTCTCAAAAGATTCTGGATCTCTAACAAATGGTTAGCAGTTACGATTTGATAAGATGTCCCTTGCAATTCGGCATCTTCTCCTCGTAATTGTTGAGTTTCAATCGTTTTAAACGAGTCCTTGTAACCTAATAGGCTTGGAATACTTTTCGCAGATAGATCAATATTAGTCTGCATATTGGTACTTAGGGCTTTTAAGATAGATTGATAGTGACTAACACTATTCAAGCTAAGAACTTTTTCAACCACCTTTTGAATGACTTCACGCTGACGTTTCTGACGTCCGTAGTCCCCTTCTGGGTCCTGGTAGCGCATGCGAGAATAAACAAGAGCTTCATCTCCATTTAGAGTTTGTTGCCCAACACCAATAGAAATGGTATTAAATTCCTCTTGGTCACTGATAGAAATCGGGAAACCTAGCGTGTTATTGACAGTTATACCACCCACTGCATCGACTAATTGTTGCAATCCGTGCATATTGACCATAATATAGCGATCAATATGAATATTCATCATCTTCTGAATAGTTGAAATAGCCAACTCTGCACCACCATTGGCATAAGCAGCATTTAGTTTTTCTTCCTCAATCCGCCCATCTTTTTGCTGAATTTTTGTCAAAATATCTCGCTCTAAACTCAACATCGTTGTTTTTTTCGTATGCGGATTAACCGTTAAGAGAATCATAGAGTCACTATTTCCCTCCCAAGGGTCCGTTCGTTCCACATTGCCAGTATCAACTCCCATCAAAAGAATAGTTAAGGGTTCAGTCGCCTCAATAACATTGGTTTCTTCCCCAATTTTTTTATAGGTCCGTGATAAGGTTTCCGTACCTTGCTGATAAATAGTATAAGCAAAAACCCCCACACCCAAAACTGTCACGGCTAGAAAAGCTAGCACCATTCCAATAATTTTTTTAACCATATTTCTATTAATCTATCAGCCTACCCATCAGGTAAACATCTATAAATTTCCCTTCTTCTATGTACGCACCGCGCTCTTGTCTACCTTCAATTACAAAGCCATGCTTTTGATATAAATGAACTGCAGCCTGATTACGAGTTTGGACAGTGAGTTGAAGTCGACGAAGAATGCCACTAGCCTGCGCCCATTCTACGACTTCTTCAAGTAACAAACTTCCCAGTCCATTATTCCAATATTTCTGACCAATCACAATGAAGAGATCTCCAATATGCCGAACTCTCTTGCGTTGATCAGCTGTGATATTTACAAGACCCGCAATTTCATCATTCAGCAAGGCCAGTAAAGTGATTTGATTTTCTGAATGAGCCTGTTTATCCAAAAACAACTCCATCTCAGTATCTGTCATCAAAATGCCATTCCTATCCAGACTGGTAAAATCTGTTTCTACACTGACACGATTTAAAAATGATACTAACTCAGCCGCATCTTCAACTTCTGCTTCCCTAATGAGCAATTCATACTCCATGTTGAAGCTCCTCTAAAAGCTTTTCTGCACGCAAACCTTTTGCTTGAAAATTCAGTCTGCGACCGTCTTCTTCTTTTAGAATTTCCAATTCTAAATAGGTATCTGGTAAGGCATCACCTAAAAGATGTCCCCACTCGATGACAGTCACGCCGCCACCAAAGAGAAACTCATCTAAATCGATAGAATCAGCGTCCCCCTCAATACGATAAACATCTAAATGATAAAGTGGAAGACGACCTTCATACTCTCTCACAATAGTATAGGTTGGACTCTTAATCATCTGAGTAATCTGTAATCCTTTAGCAAGACCTTTTGTAAAGGTCGTTTTGCCTGCTCCAAGTTCTCCAGTTAGAATTAAGACATCATTCTTTTCTAATAAACAGCCCAAACGTTCACCTAAGGACTGTAACTCTTCTTCGTTTTTAGTGTACATGTTTCTATTATACCAAAAAGTTGTTCTTTGTCGAGATATTATCTATGAATTCCATATTATAAATTGTAAAACTTGGACCTTCACTTCTTTTATATTTAAAATAGAAACAGCAAGAAGACAACTAACAAGATATCTCTCATCAAATGGCTGTAAAATGAAACTTCCCAGCGAATGACTTTTGGCACCAACAGTCCTAGAAATAGCATTCCTAAGGTAATATAAAAGGTCATGGATAATAGCATCCAAGGATTTCTGAGAAAGATTAGAATAGCTAGTCCACTAATAAAACAGATTTCCTTCTTTCCCAAAATCTTTTTCAATCCATTTACATACTTCTGAATTGGTAGAAAAACCAACAAATCAATACCAAACAAGAAAAAGAAACTCGGTAGAAAGACTTCCGAAAACCCTTCTACGGATGTATTTCCTGCAAGGATATGTTCTATGACAATTAAGGCTAAACCCAAAATGTTTACTAAGAGCAAGAGACTATACAAGAGTCGTTGCTTATCTTCCTTAAAAATTGAATAAGATTGATTTCCCTGTCCTCTATAGTAGTTTAACCCTGCACCAATACTGGCAAGGAGCAACATGCCAACTAAATAATAGAAGCAGTTTTGATTTAACATCAAGGCCCAAGTCGATAAACTTAAACAAGAACAGCTACTAATACCAAAAATCGTAAACAATAACAAAACACGAATTTGCTTTTTCATTTTTTCCATCATTCTTCCTCCCTACTTGCTCTTATTATATGCTAGAAATCCTCACCATTGCTAGAATATTTCTCAACTGTCAGTTTTCTACTCTAAAATGCAAAAAAGTTTGATGCAAGTAACCCTTACATCAAACTTTTACTACTTTCCGTCAAACCAAAGAGCAATTTCTCGCTTAGCTGACTCTTCTGAATCTGACCCATGTACAACATTTTGGATAGCTTGGTTTTCACTAGCAGCTTTTGCAAAATCACCTCGAATAGTTCCTGGTAAAGCTTCTTCTGGACGAGTCGCACCCATCATGGTCCGCCAAGTTTCGATTACTTTGGGGCCTGAAATGATACCCACAAGAACAGGGCCTGAAGTCATAAATTCACGAATCGGTGGGTAAAAACTTTGACCAACCAAGTCCTGATAGTGCTGATCAATCAACTCTTCTGAAACCTGTGAACGCAACTCCAATTTTTCGATTGTAAATCCACGTTGTTCGATGCGTTTCAACACTTCACCAACTAGCCCTCTTTTTACACCGTCTGGTTTAATGATAAAAAATGTTTGTTCCATACCCGTCTCCTTTGTCAGCTTCTTTCTTTTATTTTACCACATTTCATGGAAAAATGGAGAAAATTTTCAGAAAAAGAGAAAGAGAACCCGAGGGTTCTCTCATTCTCTCTTATTCTACTGTTTCTTCCACAGTTTCAACGGCAGTATCCACAACTACTTCTGTTGTTTCTTCATTTCCCTCTTCCTCTACTGGAGGGTTAAGGTATTCTTCTTCGTTGACAGCATGTGGTTCAAGGTTACGGTAACGAGCCATACCAGTACCTGCTGGGATGATCTTACCGATGATAACATTTTCTTTAAGTCCAAGGAGATGGTCTTTCTTACCACGGATAGCTGCGTCAGTAAGGACACGAGTTGTTTCCTGGAAGGAAGCCGCTGACAAGAAACTGTTTGTTTCAAGTGAGGCTTTGGTAATTCCCATAAGAACTGGGCGACCTGTCGCTGGAACTCCACCTGCGATAAGGACATCTTTGTTGGCATCTGTAAAGTCATTGATATCCATGAGGGTACCCATGAGAAGATCTGTGTCACCTGGATCCATGACACGGACTTTACGGATCATTTGACGAACCATTACCTCGATGTGTTTGTCACCAATTTCTACCCCTTGGCTACGGTAAACTTTTTGTACTTCACCGAGAAGGTAAGTTTCAACTGACAAGACATCACGGACTGCAAGGAGACGTTTTGGTTGGATAGAACCTTCTGTAAGAGCAGCACCACGCGCTACTTGGTCTCCAACTTCAACACGCATACGAGCTGTAAATGGAACGACGTATTCACCTTCGCCAGTCTCACCCTTAACAAAGACTTTCTTAGTACGAGTTGATGCATCTTCTTCGATAGCAGTAACTTGTCCTTTAACCTCTGTGATAACCGCTTCCCCTTTAGGATTGCGGGCTTCAAAGATTTCTTGGACACGAGGAAGACCCTGAGTGATATCGGTATTTGAGGCAACCCCACCCGTGTGGAAGGTACGCATTGTAAGCTGTGTACCAGGTTCCCCGATAGATTGGGCAGCGATTGTACCAACTGCTTCACCAACTTCAACCGCATCACCAGTCGCCAAGTTGATACCATAACAGTGACGGCAGACACCATGACGAGTGTTACATGTAAATACAGAGCGGATAGTCACTTCTTCCACACCAGCATTGACAATTTCACGCGCCTTGTCTTCTGTAATCAACTCATTTGGACCGATAATCACTGCACCAGTTTCTGGATGTTTAACAGTTTTCTTAGTGTAACGACCATTGAGACGCTCTTCGAGAGACTCGATCATTTCTTTTCCTTCTGCGATAGAGCGGATCAAGAGACCACGGTCTGTTCCACAGTCATCCTCACGGATGATAACGTCTTGGGCAACGTCAACCAAACGACGAGTCAAGTAACCTGAGTCGGCTGTCTTAAGGGCCGTATCGGTCATACCTTTACGGGCACCGTGAGTTGAGAAGAACATTTCGAGTACTGACAAACCTTCGCGGAAGTTTGAAAGGATTGGCAATTCCATGATACGTCCGTTCGGAGCAGCCATCAGACCACGCATACCGGCAAGCTGTGAGAAGTTTGAGATATTACCACGGGCTCCAGAGTCCATCATCATAACGATTGGGTTCTTAGGATCTTGGTTGGCAATCAAACGTTTCTCTAGTTTTTCACGGGCAGCACGCCATTCAGCTGTAACGGCATTGTAACGCTCGTCGTCTGTAATCATACCACGACGGAATTGTTTTGTGATTTGTTCTACACGTTTGTGTGATTCTTCAATGATTTCAGCCTTGTCATCAACGACTGGGATATCGGCAATACCCACTGTCAATCCTGCAAGAGTTGAGTGGTGGTAACCGAGGTTCTTCATACGGTCAAGTAGGGCAGAAGTTTCTGTCGTACGGAAACGTTTGAAGATTTCAGCGATGATATTTCCAAGGTTTTTCTTCTTGAATGGAGGGTTAAGTTCGAGATTGCTGATAGCTTCCTTGATATCTCCACCAAGTGGCAAGAAGTATTTAGCTGGAACGCCTTCTGTCAAGTTGGCATTGTTTGGTTCTTGCAAGTATGGTAGACCCTCTGGCATGATGTCGTTGAAGAGGATTTTACCAACTGTTGTAAGCAAGACCTTGTGTTTTTGCTCTTCTGTCCAAGGTTTGTTGAGGCTGTCTGTTGCGATACCAACACGTGAGTGGAGGTGAACATAACCATTACGGTAAGCCATAACCGCTTCGTCACGGTCTTTGAAGACCATTCCTTCACCTTCACGACCAGCTTCTTCCATGGTCAAGTAGTAGTTACCCAAAACCATGTCCTGAGATGGAGTAACAACTGGTTTACCATCTTTCGGGTTCAAGATATGCTCAGCAGCGAGCATCAAGATACGAGCTTCTGCTTGGGCTTCTTCTGAAAGCGGTACGTGGATGGCCATTTGGTCCCCGTCAAAGTCGGCATTGTAGGCTTCACAGACAAGCGGATGCAAGCGAAGGGCCTTACCATCAATCAAGACTGGCTCGAAGGCTTGGATACCCAAACGGTGAAGGGTCGGTGCGCGGTTCAAAAGAACTGGGTGTTCTTTAATCACTTCTTCAAGGATATCCCAGATACGCTCATCTCCGCGTTCCACCAAGCGTTTAGCTGCTTTGACGTTTTGCACGATATCACGGGCAACGATTTCACGCATCACGAATGGTTTAAAGAGCTCGATAGCCATTTCACGTGGCACACCACATTGGTACATCTTAAGAGTTGGACCAACG
>SKEG01001003.1_pt1 | contig 25031 bp, 25 predicted proteins | sample 4826631 | NCBI WGS metagenome assembly SKEG01 (sample SAMN11008815, study PRJNA524170) | human gut metagenome | biome: Human fecal sample; material: Feces; isolation source: fecal sample from pouch patient p26, p34, p50 | host: Homo sapiens | place: Israel: Tel-Aviv | collected 2016-11-02
GCCGTACAAATGTACGGCCAGCAACGTCGGTTCGAGATGGCGCTCGATGACGCCAACTACCTCTGATAGTTGAGTCGATACTTCGGCGATCACCGCTTCCCTCATGATGTTTAACTCCTGAATTAAGCCGCGCCGCGAAGCGGTGTCGGCTTGAATGAATTGTTAGGCGTCATCCTGTGCTCCCGAGAACCAGTACCAGTACATCGCTGTTTCGTTCGAGACTTGAGGTCTAGTTTTATACGTGAACAGGTCAATGCCGCCGAGAGTAAAGCCACATTTTGCGTACAAATTGCAGGCAGGTACATTGTTCGTTTGTGTCTCTAATCGTATGCCAAGGAGCTGTCTGCTTAGTGCCCACTTTTTCGCAAATTCGATGAGACTGTGCGCGACTCCTTTGCCTCGGTGCGTGTGCGACACAACAATGTGTTCGATAGAGGCTAGATCGTTCCATGTTGAGTTGAGTTCAATCTTCCCGACAAGCTCTTGGTCGATGAATGCGCCATAGCAAGCAGAGTCTTCATCAGAGTCATCATCCGAGATGTAATCCTTCCGGTAGGGGCTCACACTTCTGGTAGATAGTTCAAAGCCTTGGTCGGATAGGTGCACATCGAACACTTCACGAACAATGAAATGGTTCTCAGCATCCAATGTTTCCGCCACCTGCTCAGGGATCACCGAAATCTTCATATGACGCCTAACGCCTGGCACAGCGGATCGCAAACCTGGCGCGGCTTTTGGTACAAAAGGCGTGACAGGTTTGCGAATCCGTTGCTGCCACTTGTTAACCCTTTTGCCAGATTTGGTAACTATAATTTATGTTAGAGGCGAAGTCTTGGGTAAAAACTGGCCTAAAATTGCTGGGGATTTCAGGAAAGTAAACATCACCTTCCGGCTCGATGTCTATTGTAGATATATGTAGTGTATCTACTTGATCGATCAGGCTTTTGTATATCTCCCCACCACCTGAAACAATGACATGATCCGTTATTTTCTTTAGGTTGGTTAAAGCATCTTTAATTGATGGAAAGATCAATACGTTCTCATTGTCAGATGTAAAACTTGAACGTGTTACGACCGCATACTTTCGGTTGGGTAATGCTCCCATTGATTCAAAAGTCTTGCGTCCAACCAACAGCCATTGGTTATAGGTAATAGCTTTAAACAGGAGCTGTTCACCTTTGGCACTCCATGGAATATCAGGGCCATTCCCGATAACTCCATTCTTCGATATAGCTACCATTAGTGATAGTTTCACAATTCTTCCTCAGAGGTTAACATTTTATTAGTAAGCATGCTCGTTTTGTCACCCGCTGATGCTTACCGTTAATTAATATAATCACTTGTATTAAATAGACTTTCTTTAAAAATACAAGACACTCTGTTATTACAAATCGTGCATGCCGTCTATCCTGCTTGCACGATGCACATTATCTCACCCAAAGAACTCATAACATTTTAATTTATTTAGCATTAAATTAAAACTCTACCGGTAAACAAGCATCTCTATGCGTAAAAAACAGGCACTTTTTTAAATCCCAGCTAGAATAGGCTGTATAGGCAGACAGTTGCAAGACAAGGAGCGTTTTATGTCTAACAGTCCATTTTTAAATTCTATACGCACGGATATGCGACAAAAAGGTTATGCGCTGAAAACTGAAAAAACTTACCTGCACTGGATTAAGCGTTTTATTCTGTTTCACAAAAAACGTCATCCTCAGACCATGGGCAGTGAAGAGGTCAGGCTGTTTTTATCCAGCTTAGCAAACAGCAGACATGTAGCCATAAACACGCAGAAAATCGCTTTAAATGCCCTAGCTTTTTTGTACAACAGGTTTTTACAACAGCCGTTGGGCGATATTGATTATATCCCTGCAAGCAAGCCTAGACGGCTACCCTCTGTTATCTCTGCAAATGAAGTGCAACGCATTTTGCAGGTTATGGATACTCGCAACCAAGTTATTTTTACGCTGCTGTATGGTGCAGGTTTGCGCATTAATGAATGCTTGCGTTTGCGGGTTAAAGATTTTGATTTTGATAATGGCTGCATCACTGTGCATGACGGTAAGGGTGGGAAAAGCAGAAACAGCCTACTGCCCACGCGCCTAATCCCAGCAATAAAATAACTCATTGAGCAAGCGCGGCTTATTCAGCAAGACGACAACTTACAAGGCGTAGGGCCATCGCTGCCTTTTGCTTTAGATCACAAATACCCTTCTGCTTATCGACAAGCGGCGTGGATGTTTGTCTTTCCCTCCAGCACGCTCTGCAACCACCCGTATAACGGCAAATTATGCCGCCATCATCTGCATGACTCCGTTGCGCGAAAGGCATTGAAGGCAGCCGTACAAAAAGCAGGCATCGTTAGCAAGCGTGTCACTTGTCATACATTTCGTCACTCGTTTGCTACGCATCTATTACAAGCGGGGCGTGATATTCGCACTGTGCAAGAACTCTTAGGGCATAACGATGTTAAGACCACGCAAATCTATACGCATGTGTTGGGTCAGCATTTTGCCGGCACCACCAGTCCTGCGGATGGACTGATGCTACTTATCAATCAGTAAAAGTAGATAAATATCTTTATGTAGCCCTGAGTAGCCCCTGATACTTTTTATGGTGAAAAAGATAAACAATCATAGAGGGGATAAATATGAGCCAGTTCTACCATTGTTCAGATAAGTTTAAGCAAGATACTGTCAATCACAGTGACCATTCATGGTCATTACACTTCCTCCAGTTGCCAGACAATGCCTAACATAAAAACGCAAAAGCCCAAAAGTCAGAGCTTAGGTGTTCTAGGCGTTTTCTAAGCGCTGAAGAAATACGTCTTACCGTAGATTGCGTGCGTTTCTGAAGCACATTTTCCTTATACATGGCTTTATCCCAGGCAGCTTCATCAAGCTCTTGGAGTAACAAGCCAGTAATAATGCGACACTCTCGGGTTTGTAGCGAGCCGCTGGTGAGATCGGAGTTATAGCGGAAAGGGGTCATTTGTAATTATTTGTGGGTGGAGGATAGTTAACTTATTATTGTAGTTGGAAGAGGCTGCTTTCCAAACATTAGCACCTCGTAATGCTTGTTACTGTATATTAATTTATGCTCTTAGCGCATGTTAATGGGCTATTACAATGCATAATGTCCACATCAAGATAACTGTGGCTTAACACCTGTACAAGCGAAAAAAATCAATCACCTGTCCGGAAATACGGGATCACTGTAAAGTGTTGGTGAGGCAGTCTAGGAGGGGGATTTAATTTGGGATACTGATGAAAGGATTATGATCAGTTGGATATAGGATCGTACTAAGCTGAGCGGCAGGTTAGCTAGATTAGTTAACCAGATAAGTGAAATCTAGTTCCAAACTATTTTGTCATTTTTAATTTTCGTATTAGCTTACGACGCTACACCCAGTTCCCATCTATTTTGTCACTCTTCCCTAAATAATCCTTAAAAACTCCATTTCCACCCCTCCCAGTTCCCAACTATTTTGTCCGCCCACAAAATAGTGGGAAAATGCCCGGGCGCAGCGATGACTTACAAGCATTCTCCCGCAAAAAATGAACCCGTTGCTTGTTATAGCGCATTGCTTAATGCATTGTCTAAAGTCGGAGTTACTTTTTGATAATTCTATTAATGGTTATTAGCTCACCTAATATTTCGAAGTTATCAGGTGGGCAGTTAATCCATTTTTTAGAGACTGCTATGATTTCCCTGTCCCAACGTTTTATTCTTTCGCCATTTCTTTCTATGCATATCATGTAATTTGATGGGGTCATTAATTCTTTGGATGCCGAAAGACATTCCTTAAATGATGACATTTCAAGCAAAATTTCCTCGCCTGAATTTTCACGGTAAAAAATGTACCATTTTGTGTCTTTCTTATTAGTTTTCATACGGGTATTCTCGGCGTATAACTATAAAAACCTTATAAATTTCCAGTAAATAAAGGAATTTATTCTGTAAGAACAACAGACAGAACAATGATGTCTGTTTTACGTATACGATGTAGCCAATGATTCAACGCATTATCGGCTATATTGCCCGTCTTATTCAGTGCCAGATTTGTCTTGAAATGATGGTGCTTACCCTCCTGTATTGTGAAAGTTGCTGCGCGGCTTCATTAGTAAAATCTCTCCCCCGGTCATTACCCACGCGAAGACGTCCGCCTTCAATATCACGCATTCTGGCAAGCATAATGGTTTTTGATAACGGTGAAAAACCCAGCTGCAATCCTGCCGGTGTGCTCTTCCTGTTTCTCATCAGTCATTGTCCCTGTTTCAGTGTAGTTGCCAGCATGCCGCTGACGGTATGCGGCATGCTGTCTGGGTGTTCAGAATGTGACGCTCAGTTGTGCCACTGCCCCGTATGTATTGTCCGTACCGGCCAGACCGGCAATATCCAGGTGCACCACATCGAACGGCGAGAGACCAATACCGGCAGTGAATGCACTGCCGTTGTTGCTGGCCAGATTCTGGCGGTAACCGGTACGTAACTGTGCCCATTTCCAGACATTAAACTCAGCACCCACGGCGGCAAACTGACGTTTGCTGTCTGATGTGAAGCTACTGGCCGGGGTCAGATCCACATCCAGTGCCGTGGTGAACATGTCGTTGTGCCATGATACGCCGGTCGTTACCTGCGGACGGATCCTGAAGGTTTCAGTGACACCATTTACTTCTTTGGTCTCAATGCTGCGTGGGATCAGGTTCTGGGCGACCAGACCCAGCGTCCAGTTGTCATCCAGGTCCATGCTGGCACCGATGTCGGCGTTGATGCCATTTTTCGTGTTGTGGTAGCGGTCCCCCCTGAATGCGCTGCTGTCATAATTTTTGACCAGCACGTTGTAGTTGAACAGATCAACACGCTGGAATTTTGGTGTGAAACCCAGAGACCATTTTTGTCCGGCCGTTTCCAGTTCAGTGGCCAGCGCAACGCCCACATCGGTGATCAGTGCGGCACGGGCAAAAGCCTGTGAGGTCAGTCTGTTTTTATCCACATCCTGGCTGCCACTGTCTGCAATGCTTTCCAGATAGTTCAGGTCGGCATCGCTGACTTTACCGTCGACGCTGACAGTCCCGAACGTTTTCAGCATCAGTGCAGCAGCGAGGGTATCACCGGGAAGGGCCGCCACAGCAGATCCCCCGGCCTGTGCGCTGGCATGGGTGTTCCGGAAGTCCTGCAGTCTCTCTTTCAGGCGGGCCGCTGTCTGCGGTACCCCGGAGTGGCTGTCGACGGCACGGTCGAAGGCTTTCCAGTCATCGCTGATTTTGTCGGCGTTGTCGGCGATATTACCCGGATCGGACAGCTGCGCACCCACGGACGGAAGCAGAAGACTGAAGTCATCTTTTGCACCGGATTTTGTCAGCAGTGCCGGGTTTGCCAGTGGGGCCACACCATAGTGAGAGGAGGCAACCCCCGTTCCTCCCATCGCATCATTGCGGGCTTCAAAATATGACGTTGCTGCAGTCGAATTAAAGGAAAATAAAACGGCAGACGCGATGAGAGTACGGGTAATATGCTTTTTCATCATCATTTCAGTTTCCTGTATTGAGGTATTTTGGGTATAACAACAGAGGGCACGGCTGTGCCATTAAAAATAGTTGGTGTATTATTCCGGTTTATTGCTCAGTATTATTACCAGGGGGATAACGGAACCCTGAATAACGCAGTGGGTAATATTTTTCCTGTTATCAGATATTCTGCCTGTGCCGGAGTGAGTGTTACGGCGCGAACAGGGATATCCGGAGATATTTTTCGGGCCATCTGAAACCAGCCTTCTTTTTCTATATCCATTCTGACCGGATATAACGAAAGTACCGGATAAATAATGGTGTTATTAATTTCTTTTTTCTGCCTGAGCAGAACGCCGCAATATTCTCCGGAATGCGTTCCGGCAAACGGAAAAGCATGCCAGAGAATAATGTCCATATTCTCGCGGGCTGAAATAATCCTGCAGAATATCTCCTGTGTGGCTGGCCAGTCTCCCGGACGATACAGTGGATAATGCACCCTGCCGTTCAGCCATTCCGGACTGAGATAAAACCAGTCAGCCAGTGCTGCAAGAATCTCCCCGGTCAGATAGTCAGTGAGTCTGTCCGGCTCCCGGAAGACGGCAGGGCGGATATTCCAGGGGGCCAGTAATGCAGCCATCGTTGTTGCGCTGATATCATGTGCCTGCATGATGTGCTCCATCCTGCTGAGAAGACGGCGGACGATGTTATCTGCAGGAAGAAACATTTCACTTAACGCGTCTTCGACCAGGATACGCGTCAGGTCAGAGACGGAAAGAGAAAGCTGTTCGCTCATGATACCAAGGGCATCCCTGACTCCCTGCGGATAACGAACCTGCAGGGGTGTGGACTGCAGCTGGCGATGACTGAGCAGGCATTCGCAAATTCGCTCCCTGTCCAGGGAGAGCATCATACGGGCGGCAATACCTGTGCTGTCAGTTTTCATTTCACCTCCATGCGGGTCAGCGTGTTTTGTTCATAAATTGAGTCTAAATAGAGTGTTTTTTAAACGGAAGCGAGTTATTTCGATCGTTATGATCGAGTGTGTTTCAAGAGTGTTTGCAACTCTGTTTTAAGGGCGAATGAAAAGGATTCGGACAGGATGACCGTGATTAATTTAACCCGGAAGCAAAAGTTGATTTTCATTCTGATATGCCTTCAGTTTGTTAACGGACAAATCATGACCCGTTCATCAATGTTTGCGGGTAGCTCGCCTGGCGTGGGAACGCGTTCACCCCGCTGAGCCGCCTGTGCCAGTGTGCGCAGCAACAATACGCTGGCATGAGATATTGCCAGTTCCCGGGTTTCTGCACGGGTTTCAAGGTCGAAATCGTGCAGTGTCACGACAAACAGCCCGTTTCTGCACCTGACAGTTGCAGGGTAGGGAACAAAATAAGGGGAAATTTTGCTGGTCTGTTTACGCCTGGCATCGAGTTTGCTGACCAGCTGATATGCCCGGAGATGCGTGTACCGTTTTAACATGTTCAGGGAGCGGTGGCCTGAAATAGCGGCAACTTCAATGACATTCAATGTACCAAGTTCGAAAAATCGGCTGATGGCTTCATGACGGAGATCGTGAAAATGCAGATTTTCTATTTTCAGGTCCAGAAGTGCGGTACGCCAGGCGCTTTTGAAACCGGATGAGGTGTAACTGAACACATTGCCGTTTATCTGTTGTGGCAGAATTTGCAGGTAGTTGCGAGCTTTCCGGGAGAGTGGGACATCGCGTGGTAAACCATTTTTCGTTTCAGGAAGATGCGCCACTCCGTGCTGCAAATCGAGGTGTTCCCAGCGTAATGTGAGGATTTCCCCCTGTCGCATTGCTGTTTCCAGGGCCAGATGGAAGATAACGTAGAGCTGCTGATTTTTATCTCTGAAATAGCGGGAGAGTCGGCGTTCTTCGCCAGAAGTCAGGCGACGATCGCGTCCACTACTGATTTTGGGTTTTCGGACCAGTTCAACAGGATTCATACGGCATGTCCCCCATTCCACACTGGCGATATTGAATAATGATGATAAAAGAGCAAGTTCAAGACGGACGGTGTTTCCGGTGATTTGACGCCCTGTTCGTGGGTTAATTTGAGCCAAACGCTGATCCCGGTAAGTGGCGATATCAACGGTGGTGATTTCATCCATATAGCGCTCGGCCATAGGGTGACGTTTAATCACATTGACGCGATAAAACTCCTGCAGATGACCTTTTTTGTGGATGGATACTGTCTTCAGGTATTTGTCCAGCGCCCGGTTGAGAGTCATTTTGCGAATTTTTATTTTTCGAAACATATCTGCCTTCCACGATAAATCCGAGGAAGGTAGGAATACTGAATCAGAAATGCAATGTCTCTGTGCCAATCCGGTGTGTGGAGAACTTCCGGTTCCTCTAACGGTAGTTACAGTAATCTTGGATCACACAGAGGATCATTTTCGGGCCGCAATACAGGAAGTGGGACGCTGTTTGTTTACGCCAGTGGAGGGAATAGTGGTTCTGCCGGGGGAGATTGTGCTAACACATCCAGATTGCAGGGATACGTTGCAGGGGCATTGATTAGCACAAATGCGAGCAACAACCCTGCTTACGGGAAAACAGCATTTATTTCTTTTGCAGTTCCCGTAGGCGCAACTTATCAGATCACCTCTTATCCGACCCAAAACTACTCTTGTGGCTCAGGGGTGTTCTCGGTTTATGCATATCAGATGTAGCACCGCATTCAACTAAACCGTAATGAAGTTGAAACAATGTGCCAGAAATCATCTGGCGCATAACGCTACAGAGCGAAAACAGCTTGTGATGGTCCCTGTTCCACCAACAATCCAGCGATTGTTCGCCCAGTCGGGATAAGTTGAGTCCGGTGAGTTGAACGGGTTACGGTTGTCCTGCGACCAGGCGGTTAATTGATATCCGCCTGAAACCAAAATACTACCACTCGGACACACTGCATAGGACACTGTATGTCCACATCCACTCGTTCCGTAAACAGTGAAATGTTCCTTTTCTTTGTTACCCTTCCACGAACCGGATTGGCACTGGCCTCCGTGCCAATCCGGTTCGTGGATTAGGGTATCAGGTAGCACTGTTCTGACAGGAAAAATCGCAAATGGAGAACGACTACCTTTGCCGTCTGGTTTTTCTGCCAGCCAGTGTACCTGGAGCGTCAGCAATGCTGAAAACCCGCATGGCTGGAAGCCAAATTACTTCGCAGGTTCTGTTGCGACATATGATTCGAACAGGATTGTGAAGTGTGGTTACTACGATGAATACAATTTTCACGGCGGTACAAAGAGGAACGACCTGACGGGGAAATGTAGTTACATTGTGGTTTGCCAGTAAATCACTTTGTCATTGGCAAATGGCATGTACAGTTATTTTTCCAATGATGTGTTCTGTCGTATCGCAATAGCCATACCAGGCATTATTGTTTACAGGTATTGAACGGACAAGCCAGATAAAGCCAATTCCAGAGCTGCATTCTGCACCACCCCCGATCACCTTCTTACCCATTGGGCAGGTGGCAGTAGCACCAGGCCAGCGGAGTTTTGATGCTGTTACTTTGACGATTTCAATATCGCCTTTTCCTGCATTTTTCCACGAACCGGATTGGCACGGAGGCCAGTGCCAATCCGGTATCTGGACAACGACAAAAATGAACTTCACTACCAGTACATACAATATCGGGAAAAATACTCGTAATCTGAGCATTGGCGTACATGCGTACTGCTCGTGGACATACCTTAATGGCTCGCCTTTTGGTGGTTTTCAGCAGATATACGCCGACCAAAACAAGGTTTGGTATGTGAATAATTATGCGTGGGGAAATTATGAGTCCGGTGGCACAATTACAGTGACATGCCTCAACCTTCCTGGTGCCGGAATCTAACCAAAAGGGCAACAGTAAGCATCGACGTGCTCTTCATCAACACCATCTCCGATGCCGTACATTCTTGTACCTGTCATGACGTACCCGGCAGGGCACTGAATCGGCTTGTAATAAATAGAACCTCCACTTCTGCCACCGATAAAATGTGCGGAGGTCGCTTCATACCATTTACAGGCAGAATAGTTCACTTTATTGCCTCCAAGCCACAAACCGGATTGGCACGAAAGTATCGCCCCTGTACTGTCGCGGCCTACAAGTCCGTCCGGTGAGCAGGAAGTACCTGCGGTGGCTGTTTTATCCAGCTGTAAATACTCACCCGTGGAAAGACGCCCCTCAGACCGGACAGTTCCACCACTGACTTTTCCTCCTTTGAGCTCTCCTTCGGTTGTGATCCCTTTGTTGTTAACAGCACGTATCCATTGGCTGTCCGTCATGGTGAAGCCGCCACCATTTGGATGTAACCAACGATTTGATGTGACATCGCCTGAAAATCTGGCGTTTTTACCACTGGCTTCATTGATATTGGTGATGCTGTTATTATTCATATCAATGCCAGTATGCATTCTGTTTAAATCGGGTCTTCCCTGAACGCTGTAGCGGTAAAGCCGATCGCTTTCCTCCAGATCTTTTCCAGCCATTCGCATGGCGATATGCCCCTTGTTGCAGGTAATCTGATAATTACTTCCCAGATCGGTCCAGCCGCCAAAGGCACCTGTAACGGAATTATTCTGGAGCATAAAACCACCGAGTCCATTAATCTGGCCCGCTATGCGACGTAACCCATCTTCTTTAATATCCTGTCCTCCGGTTGTGCAGGTAAGTGCTTCCAGACGACCGGATAAATTATTTTTTCTGATACCGGTAATATAGCTGTGTCCAAAGGGGGAGCGGGAAAAACCGTTGTTCAGATATCCCTGCTGAATTAATTCATTTACCGTGATGGTTTTACTGGAAAGTGAGCTGGTTTTATCAGCCACATAATTCTTTATTGCATTATTATATTCATCAGCATGTAAAGCCGCACTTTGATAAAGTTGTTCATTCAGCCAGTCTTCAATTTCTGAATAAATCATTGGCGTGGCGATACCAATTACTATCAGGCCTGCCAGAATTTCAAGCAGAATAAAACCTTTATCGTCATCGTGTCTGAATTTTTTCACGTGAATATCTCCGATGTGTGGATAACGGAATCAGGGAAGAGGGTCAGCACATACAGGGACGCGCAGAGAAACGGGGCAAACGGCAGCGCCAGCTGGCGTCTGCGACGGCAGAAAATGAGGATAAACAGAAATGCTCCGGAGGCTGCGGCGGTGATTATGAGTGGAGTGTGTTGCGGTTGCGTCCACATTGCGATCCCCGCAATCAGGAACACATCACCAAGGCCAAGCGCTTCCATCCCTTTCGCTGCCAGAAAAATGCGTCGTAACAGGTATATCATGCCGAACCACAGTGACGCGTTGAGCAGGGCATGAGCCAGTGAGTCCTGGCTGTATCTGAACGCTGCGCCCAGAATAATAAGAGAAAGCGTGAATATCCGGGGAAGCCGACAGACAGCAATATCCGTCAGCGTCATTACAGTTAATAATCCCGTCAGAATGGAAAGGAATAACAGTCCTGTCGCGTCAACACCATATGCACCGTTGAGGCAAATGCTCAGGACAGCCAGAAGACAACAGATGCACACCGCAGCGTTGTGTGGGCGGGTATTGTGTACTTCTGATAAATATACTGTGGCGGCGCTGTATGAAAGATACAGAATTGCCGCAAGGACAATCAGGATAATGCATATCGGGAGTAATTCAGACACAGTTACCTCAGCTTAATCTTTTCTGAAATACCGGTTGTGGATTATTCGGGCATATATCATGCGCCGGGCTGTGTTATTTTTGCTGAATCCTGCGTTGTAACTGCCAAGGCATTCCCAGTTAACGCCGCAGCGTTGAAAATGGCGGGCCAGTATCCAGGCACCGGTATGAATATTCAGGCAGGGCTTTTTAAGCAGTTCATCCTTGTTTTTAATGACGCCCAGTTTTTTTAGTTCAGGAATATGCACTGAATTAATCTGCATTATTCCGTAATCCGTACTGATGATTTTTCCGGATTTGTTTTTATTGTGATTTATCGCAGTGGCGACCAGGCCGCTTTCCTGCTGTGCAATGGTTTTCAGAAGCTCAGGGGCAATCAGGTAACGTTTTCCGGCCTGAATAAAACAGAAATCGAGATGATTATTATTCATCACAGATGCGATTGATGTGTGACTGAATAAAAGCAGGACAGAGAGATATAACCATTTCATTATGATAATCCCGGCAGTGACAGCATCCTCTGGTATTTAAGGATGCTGTCCGGAAACATTAGCTGTTTGTTTCAAGGGTGATGTTATTTTTGTCGTTACTACATACTGTTACGGGATCCACAGTAGCCGGGGCGGTATTCATGATTTTGGTAAACATGGATGAACTGCGCAGGCTGTTAATGAGTTCCACGCAATTTTCTTTCGGTACATTATTGCTGGTAATCGTATAACCATACTTATCTGCTGTTGCCTTAATGGTGACATCACCGCCCCAGGCATTTTTGGCCTTGTTACCACCGGCGATCATATCGGCCGGCAGGGAACCACTCTGCGTCAGCGTTTTGATATAATCACTGCTGGTATATTGCCCCTGGAACTTGTACTGCTTCATTTTTGTTGCAATAGTCTGCAGGTTTTTCAGTTCACGCTGGTTATCACTGGATGACATTGTGCTGGACATCTGACTTATTGCGAGAGATACCACAATACCGATGATAATCAGTGCACCGGCAACTTCCAGTAAGGTTAAACCTTTATCCTCCTCTTTCTCTTTTTTTAAAGCAAAATAAGAATAAAGACATGATCTGAAGTTCATATATCACTCCTGGTTTATGGGATGTTTCAGAAATATTCTGTATGCGGGATTATTGTTTCAGCATGTCGCTGATACTGTAGATGGCAGAGATCATGTTAAGAATAAAAAAGAAGACAAAACCTCCTGATATACCGGTAATAATTAATCCAATTCGTTTTACCCGTTTTTTTGCTTCCTCCAGCCACTGATCGGCATAGAGTGCCATGGTTGCCACACTGTCCTCCCTTTCGGAGTTCAGGAGCAGTTTATTGATGCATATTCTGGACGGAAAATCGTAACCGGAATTTCGCATTGCTGTGGCCAGATTCTGACCGGATAATACATGTTTTCGTATTGCCTGAATTCTCTCCTTTAACCATTTATTCTTTTCTGCACCTTTTTCCATTCGGAGCAGCGCCTGCGAAAGAGGAATATTAATCTGCAGCATGGATGAAATACTGAACAGATAATTCACCCCGTGTAAGGTCTGATACAGTGACCAGGGGGGAGCCTTGTCCAGCATCCTCCGGCCGGGGCCGGTATACCGGCTGAATGAAAAACGGATCAGAAGCGTCAGGGCGAAAATGGTCCCACAGAGCCAGAATCCGTACCCGATGAAAAATTCCGACATGCCGGCAAGCAATTTCATCTGGAATGACCATTTATCTTCTGAAGCAAACGCACTGACGATGGGGATGATACGGGTATGGGCGTTGTACATATTCACCACACAGAGCGAAAGCAGCAGAAGGGGGTAGAGGCAGACGGCAATGAGGCTGGATGTCATTTCCCGCCGGGCTTTAACGGTTCTGGCCACCTGGAAAAGGGCGTCGGCAATATTTCCGCGCTCTTCCCCGTTTCTGATTAACGTGGCTTCCTCCGGTGGCACCCAGGTTAACAGGGCACCGGATAACATGCCGCTGGCTTTGATGGAATCGATGCATTCTTTTGCCAGAAAATACATGCCGGATGTGCCTTTCTTTTCACCAAAATCGGTTTCGATCTCGCAGAGAAATTCGAGTGCACGCAGGGACGGCGTTCCGTCACGTATCATGCCGCCCAGGGCTTCGTAGAACTCCACCCGGTTCAGGGCAAAGGTTTTTCTGGCCATCCAGATGGTCAGCGCTGTCAGCTCAATGTCGGTGCTGTTGAGTTTTTCCAGAAATTTCATATCAGTGCAGCAGCGTATAGCTGTCCTCATCGACGGGAGATATATAATGGGCCGCCAGCGGATCAACCTGTCCGCTGTTGATTTTTCCCAGCAGATGCTGATTACGGGTCATTCCGCCCAGTTCCCGGTGCCAGTATGTTCTGGCCTCAATACGCCCCTTTTCCCGGTACAACTGGAAAAAACGGGCATCCGGGGAGATGACTTCTGCGATCACTGTTCGTCCTGTCACGCCACGCCAGCAGTGCGGGCAGCCTTCATGATTTCGCAGATATACCTGGTCCGGGTTGCAGACGCTTTCCACCAGGCGCCGTTCATCATCCGTGCGCTCGGTAGCCACCTCATGCCAGGGGCGACGGCAGTGCGGACATATCAGCTGAACCAGACGCTGGCTCAGCAGGCCAATGAACAGTTGCGGGTCGGCAATCATCCTGGCCTGTACCCCCTCCATCTCAAGACGTTCGAGGATGTTAATCGGGTCGTTCGCATGGATGGTGGTCAGCATCAGATGCCCGGTCATGGCGGCTTTTATTGCCGTAATGGCGGAATCGTGGTCACGGATTTCGCCGTTCAGGATCCCGTCAGGGTCAAGACGCAGTGCTGATTTAATGGAGTCCACCCAGCCCTGTGCGGAATCCATGACGGCAGTCTGAATGGCACCGGGTATACGGCCCTCTGGCGGGGATTCAATGGTGAACAGCCTGCGACGGGGCAGAAGAATACCGCCGGTATTGTTGAAGCCGTACTGTTCAAGGTACGCCGCAGAGGCGGTTCTCAGTGTGGTGGATTTTCCTGAACCTGTTGGTCCTGAGAGCGTGATAATACCTTCAGGGCGCTGCAGAATACGGCGCAGGGTGCGCTCCTGCTCAGGGTGGTAGCCCAGCATGCTGAAGGTCGGGATTTGCAGACTGTCATCCTTGATCAGACGGAGCACAGCATAGAGGCCGCCCACGCAGGGATAGTGGGAGTAGCGTGCACCAAACAGACCGGCCAGTTTCAGGTACTGCTCTGAAAGACGCGCATCCTGAGGCACCCCGGGATCAAACTGTGTGCCCTTGATTGTGTGCCCTTGATGACGTCGGTCATGCCGGAATAGGTGGCCCCCAGTAATTCGAGACCTTCTTCTTTCCGGAGGATATCGAGCACTTCCAGTTCGCCGTGAACCCGGGCTTCCACATAGGTGAAGTCCGTGTTGTCGCGTCCTGGTGTGATATGCAGATCTGAGGCATCCAGTTGAGCGGCTTTTCTGATGTAATCAAGAACTTTTCTTTGTACTGTGTTGATCCCTCCGTCGGATAAAACGCCCGGTGCACGTTCCGTATTATTGCTGTTCAGGGTTGCGATAACGTCAAGAGTGGTAAAATCGAATTTGCTGATTTTTCCCGGATAGCGGGAGCGTAAGAGCGTCAGGTAACGTTGTACAGAGGTGATGTGCTTCTTCGCCTCGACGACTTTCACCCTGATTTTTCCGTCAGCGTCATGCTGAATTGCGACGAAATCACGAATATCTTCAGGAGGCAGTTCGATAGTCTCTGGCATGATGGCACCTCACGGGCGTAGCGTCTGCCTGTTGCCGTTGTATTCCAGAATCACACTGTCCGGTGTGATTTGTTCCACCATGAACAGTGTACCGGGTAATGCCTGTCCGGCCCTGACATCAGTTTCAGTTCCTCCGGGGAGTATGACGCGTGCTGAAAGCTGTGGCTGAATACCAAAGATTTCTTTCAGACGGGGGGATGAAAATGCCTGTGAACCGGAGGAGGTGCCAGCCGCATTTTCCGGCTGATGTCCCGTGACAGAACCGGAAACCGGGGAGATACCCTGTTCCAGTGTCCGCAATTCATGACGAATTTTTTCTCTTGCCAGCATCGCTTCATACAGGGCGGTTTCTTCCTGAATCTGCTCAATCTGCAGTTGTTTGTTCTGTGACGCGTCATTTTCGTTGCCGGCCACTGCCATTGCCGGTAACAGCAGGGCTGCAATCAGCAGCGCTTTTGTTTTATCGTGCATAATATTTACCTGTGAACTGATAACGGAAACGACCATTTTCCAGTTGTCTTGTGACAGAGAGAAAACGGACAGATGGCTCGCTGAAGCGCTCTGCCAGCTGGTTAGCCGGGAGTAGCGTCTGTATCTGCAGGTCATACTCTTTCCACGGTGGCTGGATGATGTTTCCGTTTTCATCAGTGAAGCTGTTATTGACTTCCTGCCAGTCAATCTGCAGTTGAACTGACTGTGCGAGCGTGGTCAGTCGTTCCTGCAGGTCTCGGGTTTCCGGAAGGGAATCAACCGGGACAGGATTATCCGGGAGCCGGAATGTGACCGGCAGTGCAACGCCGCCAGAGTTCCCTTCAGGCATAACAATAAACGGCCGGGTGTCTGTGAGTTCAGTGATGCGCCGGATGAAGGCTGTCACTGTCGTGCCTGCTGTATTGGTGTATGAAGACCGCAGATTACCGCTGTTACCGTCAGTAGAACATTCAGCCAGGGTATAACGCCATCCGGCAGCAGACAGTGGCGTCTGGTTCCATGTTGTGCTGCATTGCCGGATAAATTCTCCGCTTTCAGGCTGCCTCGTCCATGGTGGCGTTATACGTGCTTCAGCTGCTTTCCGGGCGCTTTCTTCCCGTTCCGCTTTTTCCGCCTGCCAGATTTCATAACGTTGCCAGCCGTACCACGATGCGCCAAGCAGCGTGATGATGAGTAAGGCTGTCATTAACTGTGGGCCTCTGGACACGGGGAGCAGACGCGCTTCTGCCGGATGCTTTCTGGTGCTGATCAGGTTTGACAGCGGTAGCGGGATACACCGACTGTCTGGTGAAAAACCGTCAGGTTCGTAGCGTACCCAGCCGTTTTCTGGTTCCGCATTGAGCATCAGGAACGTGTTGCGGGCTTCCGTGATTTCAGTCGGGGTACCGGTAACGTCGTTAACCAGAATGCCATTAATCACCGATACAAACGCACAGGTGAGTTCAGCGTCGTCGTTCTCGATGATGAAAATGGCATACCCACCTGATTTGAGTAGCGGGCGTATTAACATTGCCAGTGACAGGCACTGGCGAATGTTACGGGGGATATCTGCATCCTGACGACTGAGCAGGGCAATCATCATTTCATCACCGTTTTCACCGTCGTGGTTGTGGCAGGAAAGATACAGTTCTGCGCCCTGTGACCGGGCAAACCGCCGGGCATTCCGGTAACCGGGAGGTATGCTCTTCCAGTCAAGGCCCGCAAGGAATGCCTGTTTACCCGATATCAGTGAAACCGGACGAATTTTTTTCTGCATTGACCCGTTCAAGGGAACCTCCGTCAGATTACGTGCGGTGTGATCAGCACAACCAGAATGGTGTCATCGTCACCGCTGTCAGTGCCGCCACCCAGCCCGAAGAATGCCGGGCTGCCGACGCCCTGGCGCACGGATTTGCTGCCGGACTGCCGGAATCCGCTGAGAATGACGGTCTGACCTGATTTCAGGTCGATGGTCTGGTTGATGGTTTTCAGGTCCACCGTGGGTACCTGTGCCCGGCTGCCGCCGCTCTCGAACACCTCAAAGGTGGGTTTGTCGGAGAGGTTCATGCTGAAGAGCAGCTGCAGGCTGCGCGCATCCGGCTGAATGAACGGCAGCAGGGTCATGTTGAAGCCGGTGGTGATGGTGGCGGCGTTCAGGGAGGTGCTGGTCCCGACGTTGGCCGTGGTGTCGGTGGTGACACCTTCGATATAGCCCTGCTGGCTGGCCACCTGCATGGGCACCGGCGTCATGTTTTTGGTGACGGCGGAGTTCTGTGTGACCACGCTGACGGTGCCCTGACTGGAGAGCGCCTTCAGGAAGGCCTTCGAGCCGGTGAGCTTACCGTCCACAATGGAGACGCCACTGGTGATGATGTCATCGGCGGCACTGCTGAATGCCCCTCCCAGCGTGAGGCCGAGACGTCCGTCGCTGAAGACGGCATTCCAGTCAATGCCGGCCTGGTCACGGCGGGTTTTTCTGACGCTGAGGACTTCCACGTTCAGCACCACCTGACGTCGCATCTCGCGGTTACGTGCCTCCACAAAACGGCTGACGGTGTCGAGGACCCGAGGGGTGTCGGTGACGGTGAGAAAGCCGGTGGCAAGCACCATCCGGCCGGTCCCGGGGGTCAGCATGGCACCGACGGCATTTTTCAGGTCCTCATAGAGGGTGGACTTCATGTCGACCGTGGTGGTCTGGGTGTTGCTGGCCTCCCCGCTGAGGGTGCCGGCGTTACTGCCGGTACTGCTGCCGGATGAGGAGGAGGCGGTGCCGCTGACCACCCGGGCGTTGTAGGTCACCTGAGAGTCCATGTAGGTGACCGGGAAGGTGCGTGTCTCCAGCCAGTAAAAGGTGATGGCGCGCCGGTCACTGTCGTAACGGTACGAGATACCGAGCCGGGAGGCGACGGTATCCAGCAGCTGCCGCAGCCCGGTGGCGCTGAGTTCCGGCAGGACGGCACCGCCGCCCGGGGGGATGACCTGTGCGCCACTGCCGACGGCGGCCAGCGGCACCATGCCGTTCGGGTCCGGTGCGGGGATTGCGCCTGTCAGCTGCTGTGTGGGGCCGGTGGTGGCCAGCGCCTGCCAGACGTCGGCGGTGATGGTCACGGGGATACCGCAGCTTCCGGTGATGCGCTGGGCTATCTGCCGCAGGCTGATATCCCGGCGGGTGTTGATGATGATGGGGCAGCCCGGCAGGCTCTGGTGTGCGGGGCTGACGCTGACAGGGGAGGGGTTGATCCACTGTCGCGTGGTCTCCGTGACCACCGGCCGGGATTTACGGAGTTCGCCCGCGTGCCGGCGCGCTTTCTCCAGTGTGGCGGTGGCGTCTTTTTCCGTGTTGCTGATACGTTCGGCCGTACCGCAGCCTGACAGCAGCAGGGCGACGGCAGTCAGTGGCAGGAGCATGTGTTGTCTTTTTTTCATGCAGAAATCCTTGTGTGAAACGTGAAAACAGTGAGCAGAGCAGGGAGGGCAGAAGCGCTTCGGGACTGAAGTCTGCGCGTGATGGCGATATATCCGCGGGACATGACCGCGGCCGGATATGCAGACTTCAGTCCACAGGCTCCTCACACTGTGCGGGACAGCGAAGGTTAACGGTGCAGTGATGTCCCGCTAGTTGAAATAAACAAATGCGCTGTCAGGAATGACGGACGGCACGCTGATACCGGTGTCCTGACCTGTGGTGTTCAGCAGTCGCCGCCCCTTCACCCGGCCTGCCAGCGCGGTTTTGTGGGTGATGTCTGCCAGCGCACCTGCAAGCCCCGGGCGGTCATCCTGCCAGACAAAGACCCGCTGTCCGGCGATGATATGGCGGGTACCGTATACCGGGCGGAAACCCGTGGCGGTGACGGGGAGCGTGCCACCCCCCGTGCGCTCAGCCGGATGGGTGTACAGCCGGTCGTTAATGCCGTTCATGAGGCGGACCATCTCCCACGCACGTTCACGCATCTCCGCCTGCTCGCTGTACACGGTGACCCGGTGGGTACTGCTGTTGTGAAACCAGGTCAGCGCCACGGTCAGGGCCATGACCAGGGAGAGCGACCAGCCCATGGTCAGTCTCCCGGTCTGTCGCTGACGTGCACCACACACTGCGTGCTGTTGATGGCTGCATACAGCGGCGTCTGTGCGTCCTGATAGAGACGGAAGAGTTCACTGAGCGCGTGGCGGAACTCGCCGGTGAAATGCAGCGGCGCATCGATGCTGTAATTGAGTCCGGGGTTCTGCCAGGCCAGCTGCCAGGTGCCACCGGCCTGACAGGGAACGGCGGCCACCCACTGCTCAAGACCGGCACGCAGCAGGGTTCCGCGGGCAAGAGTCCAGGTGGTCCGTGCATGCGCCGGTTGCGGCATGTTTGCTGATTTTTCCGCGGTTTTTTCCTGCAGACTGGTGGTGCCCGGGGTGGCCTGAGACGGACTGAACAGGGTGTTCCGCTCAATACGTACATGCTTCTTCTCCGTGTCGGTGATGGCGCGGAGCTGATATTTTTTCAGCATGCGTTCCGTAACGTAATTCCACTGGTCATTTCCCTTCCATGACACCGTGCGGGGCGGCCTGACATCCGGTGCAATGTCAAATGTCCATCCCGGCGGTATCAGTTGCTGCATGGCTTTTTTCAGTGATAACCCTTTACCGTCCCGGGGAATAAATTTCAGTGCTCCCGGAGCGCTGCTGACCGTGGACGATGAGGGTGCACTGACCTGAGAAGGTGACGGTGCAGCAAAAAGTGGAACAGAAAATGCCAGCAGCGGCACAATAAGAAGTGGTTTCAGTGGTGTCATATTATGGTCCTGTATCGCACATTTTTTGTGTTTCCTGAGCCTGTATCCGGTTTTATTCCGGCTGAACTCTGCTGCATGAGAATGCGGTGACGTTCACTTTCACACTGAACGATTTACCGGCCTCTTTTTCTTTTAAAAACAGCCTGACGCATTCAGGCTCAGTCATCGGTGTGTTCTGAAAACGCACCCAGGATACCGGTGCACCACCAGGCTTCAGGATGGTGGCTTCAATCCGGTATTTATGCGGTGTGGTGTCTGTTGTTGCTGTCATTCATGGCTCCTGTTGCCGGTTTCCGGTCCCGGAAAAATAGGCGACATCAGCAACAAGGGGAAAAACGCGATGTCGCCTGAAAGGTACTGGTGCAGCGGTGCGTTGTACGGACGCAGGTCCGCACAACCGGAAATACACGGGATGATTCGGTCAGTGTATTTTCGTGTTGTGTTCCTGTACTGATACGGCAGGGTGTGATGAGTGTTACCTGTGGCTGCAGGCGCGGCACGTCACTCATAACGTAGCATTCTGTTTCCTCCTCAGCCCGGCTTCAGGGCGTTGCCGCAATACCCGATTGTTAAAGAGCCTTACCGGCATGGTGTCCGGTGTCACCGCGCGGATAACGATACGGCGGTGTCTGAAGGGATGATGCTGCGGCGCTCTGCACATGGCGACGATTAATTCTTTTTGTGTTTCTGAAAATTTATTGCCGGGAAATTTCTGGTGTGACAGGGTGAATTAATTCTGGTCAGCGACGCTCCTGAGAAGGCAGAGTGCGCTGACATTTCGTGAACGGAGGAATGCCATGTCCCTGAATCCCACCGATGAACAGTCAGCCATCATTCACTGGCAGGGGGAAAAACTGGTGGTGAATGCCTTTGCCGGTACAGGCAAAACCAGCACACTGGTGCAGTTCGCCGCAGCCTGCCCTGAGAGCCGGATGCTGTATCTGGCCTATAACCGCGCGATTCGTGATGAGGCGGAGCGCCGGTTTCCCTTTAATGTGGAGTGCAAAACCTCCCATCAGCTGGCGTATTCGCGGTTCGGAAAGCATTTCCGGCATCGTCTGGTGCCGGGGCTGTCAGTGACGGATGTAGCGAGAAAACTGAACACCCGCTACTGGACGCTTGCCCGTGTTGCCATGACCGCGCTGAATCAGTTCATCTGTTCGGCGGACGTGGCGCCCGGAATGCAGCATATGCCGCCTCCCGACGAGATGAAGGGCATGTCGCCACAGGATGCGCTGCGTGCCGTGCAGATCCTCTGGCATGAAATGAGCAATCCGGATGGCAATTTTCCGGTCACTCACGACACCTATCTGAAGCTCTATCAGCTTTCCTCACCGGATCTGTCACGCAGGTGGGATACGATCCTTTTTGATGAGGCCCAGGATGCGAATCCGGTGACGTCCGCACTGGTGCTGGGGCAGCGGTGCAGGGTGGTACTGGTTGGCGACCGTTACCAGCAGATTTATCGTTTTCGTGGTGCCAGCGATGCACTGTCGCATCCGGCACTGAACGGGGCGGACCGTCTCTGGCTGACGCAAAGTTTTCGTTTTGGTCCTGCCGTGGCCGGGGTGGCCAGCCAGTTACTGAAGCGTGCCGGCGAGAGCCGTGAGGTGACCGGCAGGGGCGGGGATGATGAAGTGCTGACGGCAGGTGAAATGCGTGCGCGCGTGAAGGCAGGGAAGATGACCGGTCACAGGGCGATACTGAGCCGGACGGTGGCCGGTGTGATTGGCACCGCACTGATGGCGGCAATGCGTGGCAGGAAGGTTTACTGGGTGGGGGGCATTGAAGGCTACAGAACGGAGGCACTGGAAGATCTTTACTGGTTTCAGATGGATATGCCGGAGCGGATGCACAGTGACAGACTGCGGAAGGACTACCGGGGTTTTGACGAGTACCGTCATATTGCGAAGGTGACGAAGGATGTGGAAATGAATCAGTCCATTCGTCTGCTGGAGCTGTGCTTTCCGCTGCCGAAGAAACTCGAACTTCTCAGAAAGCACACCGTCACGAATGAACAGGAGGCGGATATCACGGTCTCAACGGCACACCGCAGTAAGGGACTGGAGTGGTCACTGGTGGTACTCGATGATGATTTTCAGGATATCACCGACCCGCTGATAAGCGAGCAGGAGCGGCGGGATGAAACCAATCTGCTCTATGTGGCGGTCACCCGGGCGCGCAGAACGCTGGTTCTCAATGAACTCATGCAGCAGCTGACGGAAGCTGCCGGCGATGGTGGTGCACCCGGAAACGCGCCGGTGCAGGGGAAGGAAGACGATGGCGTGGAGGGAGAGGATGTTTAAGCGGTTCAGACGTATGCTGCCCGGCACAAAGGGCACGGAGCCTGGCGTGGTCGCGCCGGTGATACCGGCAGGGTTTTATGCGCCGCTCACGGCAGAGGCACTGTTATCACCAGAGCACAGGGAGCTGAGGCTCAGGCAGGTCTGGGATAACAATCCGATGCCCCGTGATGTATACGACAGGATGTGCCTTGAACCACTCAGCCGGCTGCTGCTGAACACCCAGAACGTCCCGGCAACACGGGAAGGACGGTGGTCCCGTGCCGGTGGATTTGGTGATCTGACGGTACTGTACACCACGTATGCCGTTCGTCTGGCAAGAGGGTACATGTTTCCACCGGATGCGACCCCGGAAGACCAGGCGGCTCAGGCCGCAGTCTGGCATGCGGTGATTTTCTGGTCAGCGCTGTTTTACCACCTGCCCCTGCTGGCGCACCTTGAGGGGGAACTGCTGAGTGGGCGGGGCTGGCAGCCAGGGATTTCTGTGCCTGACGAACCTTTCCGTTTCCGGTTCAGGAAGACGGCGCCGCAGGGTACGGAAGCGCAACAACTTGCGGCCCTGACTGCCGGCACGTTGTTACCGGACGGCGCAACGGCCTGGCTTGTGACGGCGCCGGGCGCACTGCAGAATCTGGCCGGGGCGCTCTGGCATCAGCATCCCGGGATGGCGCTGATTCGTGATGTGCTGCAGGAAGCGGCAAGGCAGACAGAGAGTCCGCTGAATACCTGCGCTGTCACTGCGCCGGTTACTGCGGAGGCTTCAGCAGACATCCGTCCTGCTGACCCGGTGGTGACCGGCAGCACGGACAGTGTGGTGGCAGTCACTGAGGTGCAGCCGGCAGAGGAGGTGAAGACTGAGAGCGTGCAGACAGAGACTGAAGGTGGTGGTGAGTCCGCCGGGGCGTCAGAGGTGCCGTCCGCACAGCAGGAACTGACGGTTCAGACAGCGCCAGTGGTGACGGCAGATGATGAAGCGGTCAGTGCTGCTCCTGCGGATCAGGACACAGCAATGCTGCTGAGTCTTTTTTCAGCAGATGAGTCCGAAACTGCTGAACGGGATAATGGGGATGTGGTGATGCTGGCTGATGAGGAAGAAGCGCAGGATCTCACCGATGGACCGGATGAAGGCGATTCGTCTCCGGGCAGTATTCATGAATCGCCGTATCTGGTGGAGAGTGACGCGTCGGTTAATCAGTCCGTATCCGGGGAATACCGCGCAACAGAAGTGAATCCGCTTACCGGAGATGATCCTGATTTAAAGGGAGAGACGTTTTTGGACTGGCTTAAAGCAGGGCTGAACAGTGGTGAGATATCATTTAACCAGAAAGGCGACAAAATACACATTGTTGCAGGACTGGTTTTCCTGCCGGTACCAGGCATTTTCTTTGATTACCTGAAAGCAGTGCAGCTTCCCGGGGACAAACGCCCGATTGTTCAGTCATCATTTGAGCGGCTCTGTATCAATAAACGCCGTGATGACCAGCGTTTTTATTTTGCTCGTATTGCTGAGGAACCCGGGAACTGTGCACGTTACAAAACAGTCAAAGGTTACCTGGTCAAAGGACGTAGTCTGATGCATGAAAGTAAACTGAAAGACAGTCCTTATCTTTTTATTTCGTGAGTGGAGGGGAGGCTATTATTGCAGGAATGTGAATGAAATGTAAAAGGTAATCAATGAAAATAAATAATGCGGATAAGTGCTGGAATGATTTGATGGATGAGTTTTTTTTCTGCCGTTCAGTACGTGAAGCTACGGAGTGGAGCTACAGAAAGGTGCTGAACGGATTCCGTAAGTTTGTTGGCGGGACTCTGTTACCGGAAGATATCCGACAACAACATGTCAGGGAGTGGCGACGGGAGGTCCTGAAAAACCAGAAACGTTCAACTCATACATGGAACAACAAGGTACGCCATATGCGCGCTATCTTCAGTTTTGCTTCCTCATCTGAACTCCTGCATTTAAGTTGTAACCCGTTTGAGGGTATGAGCGTCAGACAGGAAAAGAAACGCAAAAAAACACTGACCCGGAAACAAATAAAACGCATCCTGCTGGTCCTTGAGCAGTTTCAGGAGGATGAAATGAACCTGAAGATGCACTGGAAGTGCGCCATTCGTCCGGCCTGGTACTGGATTATTGTGGTTAACACACTTCGCTTTACGGGGATGAGGCTGAATCAGCTGCTGCATCTGCGCCTGCGGGATGTTAATCCTGAAGAACGGTGGATTGATTTATGCTCTGAAGGCAGCAAGACACATCATGAGTGGCGGATCCCGATGGTCAGTCATCTGGTTCCGGGGATAACCAGGCTGATGGATGAAGCGGTGAAACGTGGAGCCACGCCTGATGATTATCTTTTCCACTATCATCGCTATGCTTTGCCTGTGTCTGAAGCATTATCGGTGAGCGGACCTCCGGAAGAGCAGAAGGTCAAAGGTTTTTTCCGGCGTCTGTCGAAAGAGTGTGGTTTTCAGGTATCTGCACATCGTTTCAGACACACTCTGGCAAGTACTCTGATGGCGGCACCGGAACGAAATCTGTACATGGTGAAAACCATGCTGGGTCACCGGAATGTTTCAACGACACTGGAATATGTGGAGATGGATCTGAAGGGAACAGCACGTATACTTGAGGCCGAACTGTCAAAACTGACAGACGATCTTTAATCAGGTGATTGCTTACAGTTGTTGACAACATGAAAAACCGTTGCAATCATAATGAATGATCGAGAAAGGGAGCATGCGACCAACATGCTCCCCAATCGAGAAAATGAGATGGCATGACCTAAACTCACGACATCTTGCACCTTCCCGATGACACCCGTCAGGGTTCTCACTCCTGACCAGTGGCTTTGATGTAAGGTGGTGCCCGGAGGCGGAATCGAACCACCGACACGGGGATTTTCAATCCCCTGCTCTACCGACTGAGCTATCCGGGCAACGGGGCGCATTAAACCTGATTCGCCTCGTCTCGTCAATCAAATTTCTTCAATTTACTGCAGACTGCACAATCTATCA
>SKEG01001032.1_pt1 | contig 24476 bp, 20 predicted proteins | sample 4826631 | NCBI WGS metagenome assembly SKEG01 (sample SAMN11008815, study PRJNA524170) | human gut metagenome | biome: Human fecal sample; material: Feces; isolation source: fecal sample from pouch patient p26, p34, p50 | host: Homo sapiens | place: Israel: Tel-Aviv | collected 2016-11-02
AAGGGCATCAAGGGACGCCGCACCACCGGCCTGTTCCACGGCGAGTGCGTGGCGCTGGGCATGCTGCCCATGATCGAATCCAAGGCGCTGCAAAAGCGGGTGCGCAATGTGTACCGCCGCTTAGGCCTGCCCACCCGCACCGCCTACGATAAGGAAAAGGTGCTGGCCGAGATGCTGCACGACAAAAAAGCGCAGGACGGACAAATCACCATCATCAAAGTGCCCGGCCTTGGCTGCTGGCGCGCCGAGACCATCCCTGTGGAGGGGCTGCGCCCGCTGCTGGGCATGGAGGACTGACCCATGAAAAATACCTTTGGCAGCGACCTTTCGCTGACCATCTTCGGCGAGAGCCACGGCCGCGCCGTGGGCGCAGTGCTGGACGGCATGGCCGCCGGTGTGCCGGTGGACGAGAGCTTCCTCGCCGCCTGCATGGATAAGCGCCGCGCCCGGGGCGACGGCCTTTCCACCCCCCGGGTGGAGACGGATGCGGTGCAGCTGCTGTCCGGTGTGGTGAACGGCCACACCACCGGCACCGCCATTGCCCTGATGATCGAAAACCAGAACACCCGCAGCGGCGACTACGCCAAGACCGCCGACCTGCTGCGCCCCGGCCACGCGGACTTTACCGCCTACGCCAAGTATCACGGCTTTCAGGACGCCCGGGGCGGCGGGCATTTTTCCGGCCGGGTGACCGCTGCTTTGGTGGCGGGCGGCAGCATCGTGCTGGCCGCATTGCAGCGGGCGGGCATTGATATCACCACCCACATCGCCCGGTGCGCTGGTCTTGCAGATACGCCCTTTGCACTGGACGACCCCGCCGCCCTTGCGGCACAGGTGGAGACGCTTGCCAGTAAGACCGAGGGCTTTGCGGTGCTGGACGCCGCCGTGGAAGAACCCATGAAAGCCGCCATCCGCGCCGCCGGTGCCGAGGGCGACAGCGTGGGCGGCGTGCTGGAAACTGCCATCCTCGGCCTGCCCGCCGGCATCGGCGAGCCCTACTTTGACAGCGTGGAAAGCGAGATCGCCCATCTGGCCTTTTCCATCCCGGCGGTCAAGGGCATCGAGTTCGGCACCGGCTTCGGCTTTGCCGGGCTGCGCGGCTCGGAAGCAAACGACGCCTTCCGCATGACGGCAGAGGGTGCGGTGGTCACCGCCACCAACCACAACGCGGGCATCAACGGCGGCATCGCCAACGGTATGCCGGTGGTGTTCCGCACCGCCGTCAAGCCCACCCCAAGCATCTACAAGCAGCAGGATACGGTGGACTACATCGCAAAAAAGGACGCACAGCTGTCCATTCAGGGGCGGCACGACCCCTGCATCGTGCCCCGGGCCGCTATCGTGCAGACCTGCGCCGCCGCCCTTGCGGTGGGCGATCTGCTCACCGCCCGGTACGGTGCCCGGTGGATGACCGACCCCACCGGCTACCGGAAGGAGGACTGAGATGGAATACGGACTGATCGGCGGCAAGCTGGGACACTCCTACTCCAAGACGATCCATGAGCTGCTCTGCGGGTACAGCTACGAGCTGTGCCCCCTGCCCACCGAGGCAGACGCCCGCGCCTTTTTGCAGCGGCGGCAGTTCAAGGCCATCAACGTGACCATTCCCTATAAAAAGCTGGTGATGGAGTACTGCTCCTTCATCGACCCCCGCGCCCGCGCTATCGGCGCGGTGAACACGGTGGTGAATAAAAACGGCCTGCTCTACGGCTACAACACCGATTATCTGGGCTTTGCCCACCTGTGCGAAGCCCACGGCGTGGAGCTTGCGGGCAAGACTGTGCTCATCTTGGGCACCGGCGGCACCCACAACACCACCCGCGCGGTGGCGCTGGATAAGGGCGCTGCCAAGGTGCTGACGGTCAGCCGCACCCCCGACCCGGAAAAGGGCGAGCTGAGCTACGCCGAAGCCGTGCGCAGCGGCGCACAGGTGGTGTTCAACACCACCCCCGCCGGGATGTACCCCAACGTGGGCGTATGCAGTCTGGACGTGGCCGCCATGCCCGGGCTGGAAGCCGTGGTGGACGTGGTCTATAACCCCAACAAGACGGAACTGATTCTCCGCGCCGAGGACGCCGGTGTGCCGGTAGCCGTAGGCGGGCTGGAGATGCTGGTGGCACAGGCGGTGTATGCCGCCGAATACTTCCTTGGCCGCAAGTTTGAGGACGCCCCGGGCGAGGTGCGGCGCATCACCGCTGCGCTGCGCCGCGAGACGCTGAACATCGCCCTTGTGGGAATGCCCTCCTGCGGCAAATCCACCCTTGGCCGCCTGCTGGCAAAGCAGCTGGGCAGACCGCTTGTGGATCTGGACGAGGAGATCGTCAAGGCAGATGGGCGCAGCATCCCGGATATCTTTGCCGCCGAGGGCGAAGAGGGCTTCCGGGCAAAGGAAGCCGCGCAGATCGCCCGTTTCGGCAAGGAAAAGGGGCTTGTGCTCTCCTGCGGCGGCGGCGCGGTGAAGCGGGCAGAGAATGTCCGCGCCCTGCGCCAGAACGGCGTGGTGCTGTTCATCGACCGTCCTGTGGAAGCGCTGGCTGTGGGCGGCAACCGTCCGCTTTCTTCCAGCGTCGAGGCGCTGCACACCATGGAAGCCCAGCGCCGCCCGCTGTACCTTGCCGCCGCAGATGCGGTGATTTCTAACACCGGCACGCTGGCCGAGGCGCTGGCATCTGCACAGGAGGCACTGGATGAAATTTTTGATTCTTAACGGGCCAAACATCAATCTGGCGCGCTGGTCTGAGCCCGGCGTGCCGGGCGAAGTGGACTACACCGGCCTGATGGACTATGTGCAGGCGGGCTGCGACCAGCTTGGCATTGAAACGGATATCTGCCAGTCCAACCACGAGGGCGACCTCATCGACGAGATCCAGTCTGCCCCCGGGCGGGTGGACGGCATCGTGCTGAACCCCGGCGGCTACGCCCATTACAGTGTAGCCATTCTGGACGCGCTGCGGCTGTGCAGCGTGCCCACCGTAGAGGTGATGCTGGACGCCCCGCCCTTCCGCAAAACGGACGTGGTGTCCTTTGGCTGTCAGGGACATTTTATCGGGGAAGGCCCGCAGGGCTATCTACACGCCTGCATCTGGCTGGCGCAGCTGCTGCGCACCGACGGCTCCTCTAAGGCGCATATCGTGATGTAAAACAAACAGGAAAGGAACGACCTCCCATGATCATCTCCACCAAAAAAGGCACTCCCAAAGAGGAGTTGGAAAAGATCGTTGATAAATTCGAAAAGCAGGGTCTGGACGTGACCCTGATCACCGGCAAGGACTACAATGTGTTCGGTCTGGTGGGCGACACCACCAAGATCGACGAGCGGGACGTGCTGGCAAACCCGTGGATCGACAACGTTACCCGCGTGTCTGCGCCCTATAAGCGCGCAAACCGCCTGTTCCACCCCGCAGACTCGGTCATCGATTGCGGCGGCGTGAAGATCGGCAGCAAGGAAAAGATCGCCGTCATGGCGGGCCCGTGCAGCATCGAAAACGCCGAGCAGGCTCTGCGCATCGCGCAGGGGGTCAAGGCGGGCGGCGCAACGCTGTTCCGCGGCGGCGCCTACAAGCCCCGCACCTCCCCCTACGCCTTTCAGGGTCTGGAGACCGAGGGCATTCTGGATATGGTAAAGGCCCGCGAGGCCACCGGTCTGCCCATCGTTTCCGAGCTGATGAGCGAGGACCGCATCCCGGAGTTTGAGGAGTATGTGGACGTGGTGCAGATCGGCGCACGCAATATGCAAAACTTCCAGCTGCTCAAAGCCGTGGGCAAGATGCACAAGCCCGTGCTGCTCAAGCGCGGTCTGTGCAACACCATCGAGGAGTGGATCATGAGCGCCGAGTACATCATGGCAGGCGGCAACGAGCAGGTCATCTTCTGCGAGCGCGGCATCCGCACCTTTGAAAAGTACACCCGCAACACGCTGGATCTTTCCGCTGTGCCCATCATCCACGAAAAGACCCATCTGCCCATCGTGGTAGACCCCAGCCACGCCACCGGCAAGGCCAATCTGGTGGAGCCGATGATGATCGCCGCTGTGGCTGCCGGTGCGGACGGTCTGGAGGTAGAGGTGCACTACGACCCCCAGCACGCATGGAGCGACGGCGCACAGTGCCTGACCCCGGACGCCTTTGCACAGGCCATGGCAAAGTGCCGTCAGGTGGCTTGGGCCATCGGCCGGGAGATGTAAACCGTTTACCCCCTCAGGCGCTGGCGCGCCAGCTCCCCCAAGGGGGCGCCTGAAGCGCTGCCCGGGGAAAATCTGCAAAAGGATAACACCGCTATGCTTGTAACCATCAGACCTTCCCCCGGCGGCATCGGGGGCGTGATCGCCGCGCCGCCCAGCAAAAGCATGGCGCACCGCGCCGTGCTGTGCGCCGCGCTGGCTGTGGGGCGCTCTCACATCACCCATCTGGAATTCAGCAAGGACATCTCTGCCACCCTGTCCGCTGCCGCACAGCTGTGCGCTGCCGTGGACACCGGCGCGGACAATGCCACTGTGCAGGGACTTGGGCATTTCCTGCCCCTGACCGCCCCGGTGGACTGCTGCGAAAGCGGCAGCACCCTGCGGTTTTTGATCCCCATCGCCAGCCTGACCGGCCAGCCGGTCACCTTTACCGGACGCGGACGGCTGATGGAGCGCCCGCAATCCGTATACGAAGCGTTATATCATGAGCAGAATCTACGGTTTGAACAGTCCCCCGCCGGGCTGACCGTGGAGGGTGCGCTGACCCCCGGGGACTACCGGCTGGCGGGCAACGTGTCCAGTCAGTTCATCAGCGGGCTGCTGTTCGCGCTGCCGCTGCTGCCCGGGGATAGCACCCTGCACCTTATTCCCCCGGTGGAGAGCCGCAGCTACATCGACATGACCCGCGCCGTACAGGCCGCCTTTGGGGTGCACAGCCGCTGGCTGGACGCAACCACCCTGCTGCTGCCGGGCGGGCAGCAGTACCACCCCTGCGACTACAACGTGGAGGGCGATTACAGTCAGGCCGCTTTCCCGGCAGTGCTGGGCGCAGTGTGCGGCGGGGTGACCATCACCGGCCTTGCGCCGGACACCTTGCAGGGCGATGCCGCTATTCTGGACATTCTGCGCCGGTACGGCGCGGTGTTCACCCGCAAAGGCGACAGCGTCACCTTTGCAAAAGCACCCCTGCACGGGGTGGATATCGACCTTGCGGACTGCCCCGACCTTGGCCCCGTGCTGATGGTGCTGGGACTGCTGTGCAAGGGCACCACCGTCATCCGCAACGCCCAGCGGCTGCGCCTGAAGGAGAGCGACCGCATCGCGGCCATGGAGGCCGAGCTGCGCGCCTGCGGCGGCGTGCTGGAAAGCGACGGCGGCACCATCACGGTGCACGGCTGTGCCGAGCGTCTGCACGCCCCCGCCGCGCCCCTGCACGGCCACAACGACCACCGGGTGGTCATGAGCCTTGCGGTGCTGGCTGCTGCCGCCGCACTGCCCCTGACCGTGGACGATGCCGAAGCCATCCAGAAGAGCTGGCCCGGCTTTTTTGCAGATGCAGCGCCGCTTGGCGTGGAGGTAAAAGATGCTTGATAAAACAAAACGTTATCTCGTAGTGGGTCTGGGTCTGCTGGGCGGCAAGTACGCGCTGGAGTTGACCCGCGCAGGCTTCCATGTGGACGGCATCAACCGCAGCGAGGGACATTTGCAGTACGCGCTGGAGCACGGCTATATCGCCGGCGGCAAGACCCACGATTTTGAGGATCTTGTCCGGCAGGCCGACCATATCATCTTTGGCCTGTACCCCACCGCGCTGCTGGACTGGTTTGGTACCTACGGTTCCCTGCTCAAACCCGGGTGCATCTTTACGGATGTTTCCGGCGTAAAGACCGGCCTTGTGGAGCCGGTGCAGGCGCTGTGCCCGGCGGGGGTAGAGTTCATTGCCAGCCACCCCATGGCAGGCCGCGAGACCTCCAGCGTGGAGCACGCCGCCGAGGTGAATTTTGCCCCGGCCAACTTCATTATCACCCCCACCGAAAAGAACACCCCGGCGGGCATCCAGTGGGCAAAGGAACTGGCCGAGGTGCTGGGCTTCAAGCATATCTGCACCCTGACCGTGCAGGAGCACGACCGGATGATTGGCTATGTCAGCCAGCTGTGCCACGCCATTGCCGTAAGCCTGATGTGCGCCAACGACAACTCCTCGCTGTGCGAATACACCGGCGACTCCTTCCGCGACCTGACCCGCATTGCACGCATCAACGACAAAATGTGGGCAGAGCTGTTTTTGTGGAACAAGCAGAACCTGATCAGCGAGATCGACCAGTTCGATTCTGCTTTGCAGGAAATGCGCGCCGCCCTTGTGGCAGACGACCGGGACAAACTGGAACAGATGTTCCGCCTTTCCACCCAGCGCCGCGCCGCCTTTGACAAAAAGCTGCCGGAATAAACCGTGACGGAGGTATTGCCCCATGCCCAAGCAGGAAGGACAGAAATCCAAGCTGGTAACGCTGCTGCGCATCCTTGAGCAGCGCACCGACGAGAACCACCGCCTGAACGTGCCCCAGCTGGTGCAGCTGCTGGAAAATCAGGGCATTCTGGCCGAGCGCAAGAGCATTTACAGCGACATCGACACCCTGCGCAGTCTGGGCTACGACATCCAGCTGCAACGGGGGCGCGGCGGCGGGTACTGGATGGCCAGCCGTGCGTTCGAACTTTCGGAGCTGAAGCTGCTGGTGGATGCGGTACAGTCCAGCAGCGTCATCTCGGCGCGCACCAGCAAGCGCATCATCCACAAGCTGGAGGCCCTCTGCTCCGACTATGAGGGCACCCAATTGCAGCGTCAGGTGTATGTGGACGGCCGCCCCAAGACAGACAGCCAGACCCTTTTGTACAGCATCGACGCGCTGCACACCGCCATCAACCGGGGGTGTCTGGTGCAGTTCCGCTACAAGGGCAGCAGCGCCGTGCGCACCGTAAGCCCGTGGCAGCTGGCATGGGAAAACGGCTGCTATTACCTGATCGCCTATCAGGACGAAAAAGCACCCCCGGTGCGCCACTACCGGGTGGACCGGATGGCCGGGGTGCTGGTGCTGGACGAGCCGCGCCGGGGCAAAGAGTTCTTCCGCACCTTCGACCTGCCCGCCTACCTGCGCAAGCACTTCAACATGTTCGGCGGCACCGAGTACCGGGTCACCCTGCGGTGTGCTGCCGACCTTGAGCCGGTCATGCGGGAGCGCTTTGGCCGGGAGCCGGTGTTCTGCCCGGAGGACGCAGAGCACTTCCACTTTGACGTGCCCATCTGCGTCAGCCAGCAGTTTTTCGGCTGGGTGTGCGGCTTTGGCGGCAAGGTAGAGGTCACCGCCCCCGCCGCCGTCCGCGCTCAGCTGCACGAGATGGTGCAGAGCCTTGCGGAGCAGCATGAATAAACAGAAAGGGTTCCAGAAACGCCTGCGGGCGTTTCTGGAACCCTTTTTCCTATCAATTTTTCCTTATTCCTCAAATTCCAGATCGCTGGGCTGGATGAGGTCAAGGGGAGCGGCGGGCTCAGCGATGAGGCGGCGGCTCTGGTTGAAAATGGCCTTTTCCAGCGTGTTGCGCGCCAGACGGCCATTGCCGGCGGTGCGGCTGTCCAGCGCCTGACGGCGCTTATAGTAGCCCAGCAGCGGGAAGGTGCAGCCCTCGGCAAGGCGGTAGCCCTTGCCCTTTGCCAGCACGGCGGTGATGTCCAGCAGCTCGTCTGCAGTGTAGTCCGGGAACTCGATCTTGTTGGGGAAGCGGCTGGCAAGGCCGCTGTTGGCGGTGAGGAATACCTCCATCTCCTTCGTGTAGCCCGCAAGGATGACCACCAGCTCGTCCCGGTGATCCTCCATGCCCTTTACAAGGGTGTCGATGGCCTCCAGCCCAAAGCTGTCCTGCTGGCCGCGGTACAGGCTGTATGCCTCGTCAATGAACAAAACGCCGCCCAGAGCACTCTCGATGACGCTGTTGGTCAGCGGGGCGGTGTGACCGGTGTAGCGCCCCACAAGGTCGGCGCGGGTCACCTCCACCAGCTGCCCGCCCCCCAGCGCGCCGATGGCCTTGAGGTACTTTGCCACCAGCCGGGCAATGGTGGTCTTGCCGGTGCCGGGGTTGCCGGTAAAGATCATGTGCATGGACAGGCTTGCGGTCTTGAAGCCCGCCGCGGCGCGGCGCTGCTGCACCTGTAAATTGTCTGCCAGACCGAACACATACTCCTTGACCGGGGCAAGCCCCACCAGCGCATCCAGCTCGGCGCGGATCTGTTCCACCGCGCCGGTGTAGGCCGCCGGCAGCAGGCTGAACAGGTCTGCCGGGGCGGCACCGTTCAGCGCAAATTGCAGCCCTTCGGGCGCGGCGGTCAGCGCCACCGTGCCGGACAGTTTTGCATCGGTCTGTAAGCAGTACTCGCTCAGGGCGCGGAAGATGCGCTCGCAGCAGTCTGCCAGTCCCTCTGCACCCTTTTCCTTGGAGCACTGCGCCGCCACATAGTCCCGCACCTCTGCCCCGGCAGCGAGGGTAAGCCCCAGACGGCTGTGCACCCGCTGCGCCAGCGCGTTCAGCTGCTGCGCCGCCAGCGCCGCCAGCGCTTCCGGGGTAAAGGGAGCGGTCTGGCACACATCCCCTACCGCCGCCACAAAGGACGCGCCGAATTTATCCGCCAGCGCCTCCCGCCCCTTGCGGGAGAAGAAGATCAGATACTTGCCGCAGGGGTCGATGCGGCTCACTGCGCCGGGGGCAAGGGCTGTACCGGCTTCCACCAAAATGCCCTCTTTGTTCACCAGATACCGGCTGGACAGGGGCGCACTGCCCTTGACCGCGAGGTCGGAGAGGATGCGCAAAAAGCCGGGGTGGCAGCTCTCGTAATGCTCAAACACCACGATCTCGCCCGGGGCGTGCAGGGCGGCGTAAAGGTCCTGCAAAAACAGTTTTTCCGTGCCGGGGTCGGGGTAGAGTGCAAGGTCTATCACCGCCATCCGGTCGCTCTGCAAAAGCCCCCGCGCCGCCATGATGCGGGCGGTCTCGGCCAGTGCAAAGTGCCGCCCCGTGCCCGGTGCACCCCACAGCAGGATCACGTTGCGGGCGGCTGCGCCCTCGGTGCCCAGCACAAAGGGGCGGCGCATGGCCCGCACCACGCTGTCCACAAAGGCATCCTGCCCGAGGACGGTCTTTTTTACCTCGGCGGCAAGGCCTTCAAAGCTGCCCAGCTGCTCCGGTTTTGTGTCTGCCGTGCCCTTGGCCAGCAGGCCGTCCGCTTCCATGTCCCGCAGCATCTGGCGGCTGTCCTCCAGCGCCGTCTGCACCCCGGCATCCTGCGCCTTCAGCCGGGCGTTCTGCTGTTTGAGCAAGGCGTCCAGCTGCTTTTGCTGTTCCAGCAGCGCCGCGTTCAGATCCGGCAGGCCGCTGCCCGCCGGTTTTTCGGGCTGCGGCTTTTCCGGCTGCGGCTGTGCACCGCCGAACTTCAGTTTGCCGCCCGCGCCGAACACGCCGTTCATCAAGCTTTCCCAATCATCGGTATATGCCATGGTGCTGCCCTCCATCGGTGTTTTTCTTCCAGTATAGTGAACTGCGCAGCATTTTGCAAGCACAAAAAAGCTCCCCCTTTCGGGGGAGCTGATATCCGCGTCTATGCGGGGATCATGCTGTTTTCTCAGCCCTTGCAGCCCTGCTCTTCCCAGTCGCCGAAATCGTTGGCATCGGCGATCTTGGTGACGTCGATCTTGCCGTTCTCATCCTTGGGGGCAACGGCGGGACCGGCCTCTACGGGGTTGGCGTTCGGAGCTTCAGGGTCGTACACAGGGCGCTCTTCGGCGGTCTCCGGCTGGGTCTGGGGTGCGTTCTCAGCAGGGGCGGGAGCCTCCGGTGCGGCTTCCTCCGCAGCTTCTGCGGCGGCATCGGCAGCCTTTGCTTCTTCCTTGGCCTCGGCCTCTTCGTAGGCTTCGGCGGTCTTTTCGGCCTCCTCGGCGTCCTTTTCGGCTTCCTCCGGGAACTCGACCGCCTCCACATGGAGCGGATCTTTCTGGTTCAGGATCTTGTCCAGCACCACGATGGCAGCGCCGGTGACGGCCACGGCAGCAGCCGTGCCAAGAATACGGAACAGAGTTTTCATACCAGAACCTCCTTGTAATACAGAAACGTTAAGAGAACGTTACGACCTCTTCCAAAGGCTTTTCGGCAGGCTCTACCGACACGGCGGTCAGCACCGGGCCTTTGCCCCGGTAGATGTTGTGGAACTTGTAGCCCACCTTGGCGGTCACCCGCACCCAAGCGCGCTGTTCCAGCGCCTTGTAGCCATCGTAGCTGCAGGGGAAGCCCACAAACTGGATGTCCTGCACGCAGCAGGTCATGGCAAAGCGGCCGGGCACAAAGCTGTTTTTGCCGGCGCGGTTGGTCTGGCAGACCTGTGCCAGAAAGCGCACCGTCTTGCCGGTGTACTTCTGGGGCTCGTCCTGACAGTCCATGTACCAGATGCCGAAATCGTCATCCGGGATGTCGATGGGGTCGGCGTTGATATCAAAGGGCAGCGGGTCGGGGATATCATCGTAGGCTACGCTGCCGTCCTTGAACTCGTAGGCGATATCGCACTTACGGGAGGCCTGCCGCACCAGCTTGTGCAGCTCCTGCCGGGCGTCGTCGTTGTTCACGGCCTCGGCGCGGTTGAACACGATCAGCTCGCTGCGGGCGATCTTGTCCAGCATCAGACTGCGCATGGAGTTGTCGCGGGCGTAGGTCAGGGCGGTGGTGCCGTCGGCAGTGGCGATGCACTGGTACACCAGCCAGTTCTCGGGCAGGGCATCCGCTAAATCCTGCAGCAGCCACATGCCATTGTACTCAATGACCACGCGGCCTGCGTCCGCTTCCTTGCCCAGCTTTGCAAGGTTCTGGGGGTTCAGTTCAGACTTATCCTCCAGCACCTTCACGGTCACGCCGGGGAAGGCGAACTTTTTCTCGTTGTACTCCTCTTCGCCCTCCTCGCAGACCAGCAGCAAGGTCTTGTCGCCGGAGTCAAAATTGGGGTCTTCAAAGGTCTCCTGAATAAACTTGGTCTTGCCGCTTTCCAGAAAGCCCACAAACAGGTAGACCGGGATCTCTTTTGCCATAATAAATGGTTGCTCCTTCTCTCAATAATGGGGTTTTCAGCAGCCGAACAGCTGGGCGATAGCGGTCTCGTTCAGCTTGGAGCCGATGACCACCAGCTTGCCGCCCACGTCTGCGCTGCGGCTGCGCACTTCCCACTCGCCGGGCACATAGTCGAACTCCAGCCAGCCGTCTGCGCCGCCGTCCACGATGCCCTTGCTGCGCAGGATCATGCCGTAATTGCCGGTATCCAGCTCGGTGAGGGCGTGCTCCACCTCGGCCTTGGTGAACTTGCGGGCAGTCTCCACGCCCCAGCTGGTGAACACTTCATCAGCGTGGTGGTCGTGATGATGATGACCGCAGCAGCAATGGCCGTCATGGTCGTGGTGATGCTCGTGCTCCTCGTGATCATGATCGTGGTCATGCTCGTCATGATCATGGTGATGCTCATGCTCGTGCTCGTCGTCATCATCGTCATGATCGTGGTGGTGGCCACAGCAGCAATGGTCATCATGATCGTGCTCGTCGTGGTCGTGGTGATGATGCTCGTGCTCATCCTCGTCGTCATCATCGTCATCATGGTCATGATGATGGCCGCAGCTGCACACACCGTTCTCATCGTAGTGATGATGGTGATGCTCGTGCTCTTCTTCCTCGTCCTCGTGGGCGTGCTCCTCGTTGGCCTTGGCAGCCATGGCGATCAGCTCGGCCTTGAAGTCGTCCTTGGTGGACATGGCCTTCAGGATCTGCTCACCGGTCAGGTGATCCCATGCGGTGGTCACGATGGTGGCGGTGGGGTTCTTTTCGCGCAGCATTGCCACGGCAGCGGCGATCTTTTCCTCGCTGGCGGTCTGGGTGCGGCTGAGCAGGATGCAGCTTGCGTGGCTGATCTGGTCATCGTAGAACTCGCCGAAGTTCTTCATATACATCTTGACCTTGTTCACATCGGCCACGGTGACAAAGCTGTTCAGCTGCACGTCCAGATGCTCCGCCACGCCCTCCACGGCGCGGGTCACATCGCTCAGCTTGCCAACGCCCGAGGGCTCGATGACGATGCGGTCGGGGTGGTACTGCTCCACCACCTGCTGCAGCGCGGTACGGAAATCGCCCACCAGAGAGCAGCAGATGCAGCCTGCGTTCAGCTCGTTGATCTGGATGCCGCTTTCCTTCAGAAAGCCGCCGTCAATGCCGATCTCGCCGAACTCGTTCTCGATCAGCACCACCTGCTGGCCTGCAAAGGCCTCGGTGATCAGCTTTTTGATCAGAGTGGTTTTGCCGGCGCCAAGGAAGCCGGAGAAGATATCGATTTTAGTCATGTTCCAAATGCCTCTTTCTTTTTATCGCAATATTCGCAATTGTTAGCGCAAAGGGTCGCAGAGTGCTGACCCATAAAAATACTACACCTCTATTATAACAAGGCTGTCAATGGGAAACCGGCCTTTTTCAAGAAAAAATTGTAACTTTTTTTGCAAATTGACGGCGTTTTGGGGGGAGTTTTGCCCCCGCATTGCATTCTTCCCCGCAGAATGATACAATAGCAGCAGCAAACCATCGCCGCCGGACGTTTTTCCGGCAAATGACAGAAAGAGGGCTTTTGTTATGAGTATGAACACAGTTCCCGAGCGCCTGGCCGCGCTGCGTGCCGCTATGAAGGCAAACGGCGTGGACGTCTATCTGATCCCGGTGGGCGACCCGCATTCCAGCGAGTATCTGCCCGACCACTACACCTCCCTGACCTACTTCTCCGGCTTCCACGGTGAAAACTCCAACTTTGTGGTCACCATGACCGAGAGCGCCGTCTGGGCAGACGGCCGGTACTTTGTGCAGGCAGAGAAAGAGATCGCCGGTACCGAGATCCAGCTGATGCGCATGGGCGAGCCGGGCGTGCCCACCGCCGAGGAATACTGCGGCAAGGTGCTGCCCGAGGGCGGCACGCTGGGTCTGTGCGGTCTGACCGCCAACTGTGCACTGGTCAACAACCTGAAAAAGGAACTGGAGCCCAAGCACGGCAGCATCAAGACCCTGTTCTTGGAGGATGAGCTGTGGGTGGAGGGTCGCCCTGCCCGCCCGGCTACCCCGGCATGGATCCTGCCCAAGGAGTACGCTGGCTTCTCCCCGGCGGAAAAGCTGGAGCAGCTGCGCGGCAAGCTGAAGGAGCAGGGCTGCACCGCCCAGCTGGTGGGCAAGCTGGATAATCTGGCTTGGCTTTTGAACCTGCGCGCCATGGATATCGAGTGCACCCCCTACGCCATGGCGTACTGCTATGTTACCCCGAATCGCGCCGTGCTGTTCATTGATCAGGCGCGGGTCACCCCGGAGGCTAAGGCAGAGCTGGAGGCCAACGGCGTGACGCTGGCCGACTACGACAGCATTCTGGACGGGATGGCCGCCGAGACTGAGCCCCAGACCGTGCTGGCAGAGAGCGCTACCGTGAACTACGCCGTGTATCAGGTGCTGGAAAACAACCCCGCCCTGACCGTGAAGGACGCCGCCGACCCCCTGCTGGCCATGAAGGGCGTGAAGAACGAGGTGGAGCTGGCACACCTGCGCGAGTCCCATCTGCGGGATGCCGTGGCCATGGTGCGGTTCCAGATCGAACTGGAGAACCGTCTGGCTTCCGGCGAACAGCTGACCGAGCTGACCGTGGACGAGATCCTGCACAAGTACCGCAGCGCAGACGATAAGTTCCTTGTGGAAAGCTTTGGCACCATTGCAGCCTACGGCGGCAACGCAGCCATGATGCACTACCACGCCACTCCGGAGGATCACGCCGTTCTGCAGCGCAAGGGCTTTTTGCTGGTGGACAGCGGCGCTACCTATCTGGACGGCACCACCGACATCACCCGCACCTACCCGCTGGGCGAGCTGACCGAGGACGAGCGGCTGTTCTATACCTGGACGCTGCAGTGCCACATCGACATCGCCAAGGCCGTCTGGCTGGATTACTGCGACTGCCACATGCTGGACACCATCGCCCGCGAGCCGCTGTGGCGTCACCTCATCAACTACCGCTGCGGCACCGGCCACAGCGTCAGCTTTGTGGGCAACGTCCATGAGGGCCCCCACGCTTTGAACGGCCGCAACACCACCCTGATGCGCCCGGGTATGATCGTCACCGACGAGCCCGGCGTGTACGAGGCCGGAGAGGTGGGCATCCGCATCGAGAACGAGATCGAGTGCTACCACAAGGCCGACAACCAGTACGGCACCTTCCTTGCCTTCCGTCCCCTCACCTTTGTGCCCATCGCTACCTCTCCCATCGTGCCCGGCGTGCTGGACAAGGAGCAGGTCGCCTGGCTGAACGATTACCACCGCAAGGTGTTCGAGCAGCTGGCACCCCGCCTGACCGAGGACGAGCGCGCATGGCTGGCCGAGAAGTGCGCTGCCATCGGCTGCTAACGCTAAAAAGAACAAAAGTCAGCTGCCGCTTGCCGTCCTGACTCTTGCCGTAAAAAATGCAATTCCGGGCAGACCGCAGTCTGCCCGGAATTGCTTGATTTAAGATGATTTTTCCGCTGATGATGGCCAGAGCAACGCGGAGGCCATTCCAAATCGTCTACCCTGCAAAGGAAACCAAACCATGATCTTTCACATTGCGATCTGCAGCCCGGACGGGGCGCTGCGCAGCCGGCTGGAGCACCAGTGCATGGAGTTCTTCGCCCGGCGGGAGGACGCCTGCATCGTGGAGCAGCTGCAAAGCCCGGAAGCGCTTTTGCAGCAGGATGCCGCCGGGCTGCGGTACGAGCTGTACCTCATTGAGCTTGCGGCGGTAGCCCGGCCCGAGGGGCTTGCGGCGGCGGCAGAGCTGCGCCGCCGGGGCCGCCGCGCGCCGCTGGCTTTTGTGGCCCGCACCCCGGCGCACGCATACAGCGCCTACCGGGTGGACGCCATGCAGTATCTGCTGCAGCCGGTGCACCAGCCGGAAGTTTCTGCCCTGCTCAAGCGGGCGGTGGAGCCGGAATACGGCCCAACCCTTACCGTGACCACCGCCGACGGTGTGCGGGCGCTGACCTATGCCGAAATTGAATATCTGGAATGCACCCACCACATCGTGCACTTCCACCTGACCACCGGAGAGGATGTGGCCTCCCTCTCGCTGCGGGTGCCCTTTTCTGCGGTGGCGCAGCCGCTGCTTGCAGACGGCCGCTTTGTGCAGCCGCACCGCTCCTATGTGGTCAATCTGGAAGCAGTACAGCTGCTGTCCCCCGGCGAGGTACGGATGCGCAGCGGGGCGCGCATCCCCATCCCCCGCGGGCGGGAAGCCGCCGTCCGGGAGGCTTTCTGCGCCCGGGTAGGGTAAAAAGTAAAAAGTCGCTGCACATTCGTGCAGCGACTTTTTTGCTTAACGATTTATTCTTCCTTATGCCGGGGCTTTTTGCGGCGGGCGTGCTTTTGGGGCTTGCGGCGGGGCTTTTTGCGGGAGGGCTCGGGCTGGACAGAGGCGTCGTTCAGGCGGGACATCGCATCCAGCAAAGCGCCCTGCAGGCTGTCCGAGGGTACCCCGCTCTCCGAAAAGGCGAACAGGAATTTGTAGATCTGGGGCTGCAGCTCCTCGTACAGCCCAAGGCGGGTGTACACCTCCTTGAACAGCTGAAAAATCTGTGTCTTGTTCTCTACGATGCCGCGCAGGTCGATCTGGGTATGACAGAGGCTTTTGGGGTTCTGGATATAATGATATCCGGCCTCGGGGATGGAAACGAACACCTGTGCGTGCTCGAGATACCCCATGTTGAAGATCAGATCCTCCGCCCAGTGCACATCGGGCGCAAAGCCCAGCTGGTTCTGTGCAATGATCTCCCGGCGGTAGAGTTTGTTCCACAGCACGCCGTAGTAAAAGGAGGCGGGCTGCTGCATCAGGCGGCGGGCGTAGTCCTCCCGGCTGTAAACGCCCTGCGGCAGAAATCCGTACTTGTGTACCTCGGTCTTGGGGGCTTCCGGCTCGATGCCAAGGGAGGTCTGCAGCGTTTCCAGCGCATGCCCGGTCTTGCTGGAGTTGGAAGGGATCACCATCCAGTACGGAGCGATCACAAGGTCGGCGTTGTGCTCCAAGGCAGCCTGTACAAGGTTCTGGGTGTAATCAGGGTCCAGTGCGTCATCACTGTCCACAAACTGGATATAGTCGCCCTGCGCAAGGGTAAGCCCGGCATTCCGCGTGCGGGAAACGCCCTCGTTCTCCTTATCCACCACCACGATGCGGGGGTCCTTGGCTCGAAACTGCTCACAGATGGCAAGGCTGTCATCCGTAGAGCCATCATTCAGCACAATGATCTCCAACTCCTGATAGGTCTGGCTGCAAATGCTTTCCAGACAGCGGGAAAGCCCCTTCTGGGCGTTGTACACGGGCACAATGATGCTGACGAGAGGGTTCGTCATGGCAGGGCCTCCTTTTTTGACGACAAAATTTGAGTATTATTATTATCATACTCCAGCGGCGCCCGGATTACAAGAGCGCCGCACTGTGGCAGTTTTGTGAAACCTTACGCCTGCGCCCAGTCCAGTGCAGTCCAGTCCGGCAGGAACTGGTCGCAGATGCGGCGCAAAGCGGGGGCGTCGGCGGCGCTGGTGGTGTCCTGAATGCCCACCAGATAGAAGCCGGCGTCATGGGCGGTCTGGGCAGCGTAGAGCGCGTCCTCGCACACGGCACACCCGGCGGGCTCCGTGCCGCCAAGGCGGTGCAGCGCCTCCATAAAGGGGGCGGGACTGCTCTTGCTCATAGCACCCCGCGCCTCGATGTAGAAATCAAAGTATTCGTCGATGCCAAGGCGGGTCAGAACGGTGCGGCACTGGCTGCTCCATGTGTTGGAGCAAATGCACATCCGTGCGCCCTCGGCCCGCAGCCGGGCAAGGGTGTCCCGCACGCCGGGCTTCAGTTCCACCTTCTCGTACAATTGGGCGATCACCTCGCGCATCACGTCCAGATAGCCGTTCCTGTCCAGCGGCAGCGCATACTCCCGGATGAGGTACTGTGCGCCGTCCTCCATGCCCATGGTCAGCAGGGTCTCGTGCAGGTCTGCCTTCGGGGTGCGGCCAAAGCGCGCCAGCAGCGCCTCCGGGGCACCCTCCCATACCACCACCATGCTGTCGGTCAGGGTGCCGTCCATATCAAAGATCCATTGTTTGCAGTGCATACGTTCCTCCTGTTGTGCGCCCTCCGGGCCGCCTTTATACTCATCTTCGGTTAGTATAGCACGAAACTTTCACAGGAAAAAGGCATGATCTCCGAAAATTCGGGAGAATTTTACCTGAAAGTATGGTATAATTATAACAATTTTAGAAAATACCGGGAACGTGCACGGGAGGGCTTGATATGGAACGCAGAGAACCCACGCAAAAGGCGCTGGTGCTGGCAGGCGGCGGTGCGCGCGGCAGCTATCAGGTAGGCGTCTGGCGGGCTTTGATGGAGCTGGACTGGCACCCGCAGATCATCACCGGCACCAGCGTGGGCGGGCTGAACGGTGCCATGTTCGTGCTGGATCTGTACGAGACTGCCCGGGATATGTGGCTGACTATCCGCAGCCGGGATGTGATGGAGCTGCCGGAGGAAAACGCAGACCTTTCCGCCCTGCACCAGTTTCTGCGCCGGGTGGTAAAGGAAGGCGGCATGGATGTGACCCCGCTGGAAGAGATCGTGGAGCGGGTGCTGGACGAGGACGCGCTGCGGGCAGCGCCCATCCGGTTCGGCATCGTGACGGTGGAGCAGCGCGGGCTGCGCCCCCGGGAGCTGACGCTGGAGGATATCCCTGCCGGGCAGGTGCGGGACTACCTGATGGCTTCGGCGGCCTGCTTTCCCGCATTGCGGGCGCGGCAGATCGACGGGGTAAAGTTTCTGGACGGCGGGTACAGCGATAATATGCCCACCGGCCTTGCCAAGACCATGGGCGCAGAGGAACTGGTCTGTGTGGATCTTGAGGGCGTGGGCATCACCCGCCCGAACCTGACCGGCCTGCCCCCCACCATGATCCGCAGCTACTGGGAGCTGGGCGATATCCTGCACTTCGACCCCGACACCGCCAAGCGCAACATGGAGCTGGGCTACTACGACACCTTGCGCGCCTTTGGCCGCATCCGGGGCTGTGCCTACGCGGTGGACAGCGGTGCGGACAGCAGCGCCGATGCCGAGGCCTTCCGCGCAGCCTTTGACGCAGTGCAGAAGGAGGTGCGGGAGAAGTACCCGGTCACCCTGACCGCCGACGCTGCTTTGCTGCTGGCACGGATGAAGGACGCCCAGCTTGCCCCGCTGGAAGCCGCCGCTGAGGACGCCGGGGTAGACCCCACCCATTTCTACACCACCCGGACGCTGGCCGAGGCGTTTCTGGCCGCGTGCGACAAAGAGCGTATGGAAAGCTTTGCCCCGCTGTTCACAGGCAGCAGCACCGCCGGGCAGGCAGCGCTGGCCGCTTTGCTGCCCAATACATTCTTACAGGCGCTGGTGTGGCGCACTTTGACCGCATCGGCTTTGCCGGAGGTGACAGAAGATGAAGGTTTATAAAGGCGTATCCGCATCCCCGGGGCTGGTGCTGGGTCAGGTGAGCCGTCTGGAGCACCATGTGGAGACCTTCAGCCACGGGCCTTTCAACCCGGAGCGGGAGCTGCGGCTGCTGGCAAATGCCGTGCACACGGCGCAGAACGAGCTGGACTCCATGGCGGAGCGCGCCGCCCCCACCGAGCAGGCCATCTTTTTGTTCCAGAGCATGATGCTGGACGACGAGGGCATGATGAATGAGGTGCGCTTTTGCATCAATGCGGGCATCAGCGCCTCGGCGGCGATGCATCAGGTGGGGCAGCGCTACGCCGACCAGCTTGCCAACATGAAGGATAACCCCTATATGCAGCTGCGCAGCGTGGATATTCTGGACGCCACCCGCCGGGTAATCAACATCCTGACCAACCGCCCCCGGGTGTGGCTGGCGCTGGATCATCCGGTGATCCTTGCCGCCGACCGGCTGATGCCCACCGATCTGTTCAGCGTGCCCTCCGGCATGATCTTAGGCGTCATCACCGCCGAGGGCAGCGGCCAGAGCCATGCCGCCATCATTGCCCGGGCAATGAACATCCCGGGCATCGTGCAGGTGGGCAAGGATTTTCTGGACGACTGCGACGGACGCACCGTCATTCTGGACGCAACCAACGGCAACTGCATCCTGGACCCGGACGCCGCCGCCCGCCAGCAGGCGGAGGCCAGCATCTGCCAGCTCCAGCGCGAGGACGCGGAGATGAAGCAGCTGCACAGCCTGCCGGACGAAACGCGGGACGGCGAACCCTTTGAGCTGCTGGCCAACTGCTTCGGCCCGGAGGATATCGACACCGCCATGCAGTCCGGTGCCAAGGGCGTTGGGCTGCTGCGCAGCGGCTACATGATGCTGCCCGGGCGCATTCTGGACGAGCAGGAGCAGTATTTCTTCTACTGCTCCTGTCTGGCCGCCGCAAACGGCTGCCCGGTGACCGTGCGCACCTTCGACTTTGGCTCCGACCGCACCGTGGCCGATGCCAATCAGGGGCCGCAGTCCTCCAAGCTCGGCCTGCGCGGCATCCGCAACAGCCTGCGCCAGCCCCAGCAGTTCCAGACCCAGATCTGCGCCTTGCTGCGCGCCGCCGCCCGGGGGCCGCTGCGGGTGATGTTCCCCATGGTGACCGATGTAGAGGACTGGGACGCCGCCATGAGCATTGTGGAACACTGCCGCCAGAGCCTGCGGGAGCGGGGCGTGCCCTTTAACGAAAATACTCAGTTTGGTGTGATGCTGAGCATCCCCGCCGCCTGCCTGACCGTGGAGGACTTTATAGCCCACGGCTGCGATTTTCTGGTCATCGGCACCAACGACCTGACCCAGTACACTCACGCCGCCGACCGGGAACTTGCCAGCGCGGAGCACTACTACCGCCCCGCCAGCCCGGCCATGAAAAAGTTGATCACCATGGTGATGGATGCCGCCAGCGCGCACCACGTCCCGGTGACTATCTGCGGCCTTGCCGTGGGCAACCCCGCCAACACGGCGCAGTACCTGCACCTTGGTCTGCGCAGCTTCTCGGTAAGCCCCCAGAACCTGCTCAAGGTAAAACAGGCTCTGCTGGACACCGATGCCCACCCGGATGCAGCTGAAAATAGCTGAGAAAGCTTTACAAAACGTAATATAACGCAAAATAATAAGAGGCTGCTGCGCAAAACTCCTGTGCAGCAGCCTCTTTCACTCTTTTTTGTTATAGCTGTCGTTTTTCTTTACGACCCCCTTCCGTGAAAAAGCACCCCGGAAAAATCCGCAGATTTTCCCGGGGTGCCAATTTTAAATAATTATTCCGCTGAAGATGGTCAGAGCAAAGCGGAGACCATTTAAATCGTCAAGCGTCTTACTCCAGATTCCCGGTCAGGGTCATGACGGCGGAGAGCACCGCCAGCGGGGCGGTCTCGCAGCGGAGGATGCGGGGGCCAAGGCCCACCGTTTTTGCCCCGGCCTTGGCGGCCATTTCGGCCTCCTCGGCGGCAAAGCCGCCCTCGGCGCCGGTCACGATGGCAAGGCGCAGCTTCTGCCCGTCGGCGGGCTTTGCCTCCGCCAGCAGCTGACGCAGGGGTGCGCCGCCGCACTCGTAGCAGAACAGCACAAGATCATACTGGTCAAAGCTGCGGCACACCGCCCCGAAGTTCGGCAGCGGCAGGGCTACGTTTGGCAGAACGCCCCGGCCGCACTGCTTGGCGGCTTCCAGCGCAATGCGGTTGTAGCGCTCGTTCTTCTGCTCCTCCTTTTTGGGGGCGGCGACGCAGTAGCGGCTGAAGAAGGGTACGATGTGGGCAGCGCCCAGCTCCACCCCGTGCTTGATGATCTGTTCCAGCTTGTCCTGCTTGGGGTAGCCCGCCAGCAACGTCACCTCCACGGTGGGCTCGGCGGCGCTGGGATAGCCCGGCTCTACGGCAAAATCCACCCTGTCCTCCCCAAAGCCGGTGATGGTGGCGGTGTACTCTACGGCGTTGCCGTCGCAGAGGATGACGGTATCCCCCAGCTTTGCCCGCATCACCCGGGCAAGGTGATGGGCGTCCGCACCCCGCAGGGTGGCGGTGCCGTCGGAGATCTCGGTGGTAAAGTAGCGGTGCGGCATACTGTGCGCTCCTTCTTACAATATTTAGATATCAGGCCTTTTTGCAGACGATGCACTCCCAGCCGCGCTTTTCCTTGACTTCCACCACGGCGAGACCGGCTTTTTCCAGTCCGGCGATCACTTCGTCCTTGCGGCTGTCGATGATGCCGCTGGCAATAAAGGTAGCGCCCTCGGCCATCAGGCCGGGCACAGCGGGGGCAAGGCTGAGGATGGCGTTGGCCACGATGTTGGCGGTGATGATATCATAGGTGCCGCTGGCCTTATCGGATAGATCACCCACCAGCACGGTCAGCTTATCCTGCACGCCGTTCAGCGCAGCATTCTCCCCGGCGGTACGCACCGCCACGGGGTCGATGTCCACACCCTCGGCGCTGGCAGCGCCCAGCTTGAGGGCGGCAATGGCAAGGATGCCGCTGCCGGTGCCGATATCCAGCACCCGCTCGCCGCCGCGCACCTGCTCGTCCAGCGCCTCAAGGCAGAGACTGGTGGTCTCGTGACCGCCGGTGCCAAAGGCAAGGCCGGGGTCAAGGATCAGCTTTACCCGGTCGGTGTCGTACTGCTGCCACGAGGGCACCACAGCCAGACGGCTGCCGATCTCCATGGGGTGGTAGTATTTGCGCCAGCCGTTCTGCCAGTCCTCCTGCTCCACACCCTCGGTCTCCACGGTGTAGGGGATGCCGGCGGCTTCCATGCGGGCGGCGATGAGCGCCAGCGTCTCCACCTGAGAAGCGCCCGGCTCCAGATACAGATGGATGATCACGGTATCCCGGGGCTTGTCCAGCAGCTCCTGCTCGATCAGGTCCACATGGGCGATCTCGGCCACCTGCTGCTCGATGTCGCTGTAATCCTCGATGTAGATGCCGCCCTCGGCGATCAGAGTGGCAACGGCTTCGGCGTTTTCGGCATCAGCCTTGGCCACGGTCAGGCGGATATCGGTCCATTCCATAGTACAAGTCTCCTTTTTGTATGCTTGCCCTTCCGGCAGCGCCGGAGGGAAAAATTCTGTCACCTGTATAGTACCCGATTCTGCGCCCGGATGCAAGCCCCTCGGCAAAACCGGCGGCGCTGGTACAATGTTTGCACAGATTGACTTTCGGTAAAACATCCGGTATGCTATACAGGACAGGAAAAAATATGATGCTGCGCAAAGGAGCATCGGAAAGGGATCTTTATCGTATGTGTACCAAAACCTTCACATGGCGGCTGCTCACCGGCCCTGAGCTGACCGAGGTGTATCTGAACGAGATGCGCCGGGATTTCCCCGCCGGGGAGCTGAAGCCCCTGAGCATGATCCTGACCAGCGAAGCGGAGGGCACCGCCCACACATGGGGCGTGTTTGACGGCGACACGCTGGCAGCTTATCTTTTGATGGTGCGGCCGGAGGGCTGCCGGGTGAGCCAGCTGGATTATTTTGCCGTCGTGCCCGCCTACCGCGCCCACGGCATCGGGGCGCAGCTGCTGGCACAGCTGCCCGCCCAGGAGGGCGATGCCGAAGCGATCCTTATTGAAGCCGAAATGCCGGAAAAGGCCGAGGACGCCGCTATGGCCGTGCGGCGTCTGGGCTTCTACGCCCGCTGCGGCGCATGGGACACCCACTACACCGAACATCTTTTTGACGCATGGTTCCGCATTCTGGTGCTGGACTGCCCGGGCTGCGCCGCCCTTGCCCCGGAGGCTGTGGTAGAGGCACTGGCCGACTGTTACCGCCGCACCATCAGCCCCACCCAGTGGCAAAAGCACGTTCAGTTCTTTGCCCCGGACGGCAGTACATACTGCTGATCGCGCAGGAGACCACCTATAACAAAGCCCGCCCACCTGTGGAAAACCACGGTGGGCGGGCATTTTGCGTTTTATTGTTCGTGCCGCTGTAAAAGCATTCAGAGGGCGGCGGTCTGGGGTACCAGCCGGAAGAGCATTACGGGCAGCGCGCTGTTTGCAAAATCCAGCGTAAGGATGATCGTTCCGCGCTTTGTTTCAAAAGGCATCTCGGCCTGTGTGCCGTCCGGGGCAATGCGCACAAGCGTTTTGCCTTCCAGCAATCCGGCGGGCAGCGCGAGCCTTACCCGACCGGTGGGCTGCGTCAGGCTGCCTGCGGTTTCAAAGGCCACACTCAGGTATTCCCCGTTCGTCCGTGCGGTCACATCCTCCGCAGAAAGACTGCCGCTGTTAGCCCACGCCGTTGCCGCTTCGATCTTTTCCAGCTGCGCGGCGTTTTCTGCCTGCCCGCACACGGGGCAGAAGATCAGGGTTTCGCCTTCCGCAGTGCGGAAGGTGAACTTCCGGCAATCCGTGCTGCCGATGTGCGCGCAGCCCTGCCGCAGACAATCGGCGCTCTGAGAGCCGGTTCCGTTCGGAGACCATGCACCGAACTGATGCCCCAGCTTGTCGGTCGGGTCTGCGGTGTAGCTGTCTTTGCAGCGGGAGCAGGTAAAAACAGTATAGCCGTCTGCTTCACAGGTGGGGGCTACGGTAACAGCCTGATAATCATGGTTCAGGGCGGGCAGTTCCGCGTAGGTGGTATAATCGCAGCGGGACCAGGTGTCGTAAGCATCCCAGCCCTTTTCCGTACAGGTGGGGGCTTTTGCTTCGTGGTGCTCTAAATCATGTTTTAGCGCGGGGATTGCTCGAAAAGTGGTATAGTCGCAGCGGGAGCAGGTGTCGTAAGCATCCCAGCCGGGTTTCGTACAGGTGGGGGCTTGCGCATCATAATGCACCAGAGCATGATTATTTAGGTTTCTTTTGCCGTATTTCCCACCACACGCCTCACAGACCGCTTTGGTGGTGCAGGTTGCTGTGCCACCGGTACAGCTTGCGGTACCATTTAAGCCGCAGCGCAAGCAAATGATGCGGTGCGTGCCGTTGCCAAGGGAGGCGTTCGCCGGAGTTTTCCATTTGTGACCGAGAATGCCGTATTCCGCGCCGCATTTTTCACAGGTTTTGCCTGTGGTGCAGGTGGGCGTTTCGGTGCCGCCGGTATGGTCCGAAAGATCTCCATAAACAATGCTGTTCTTCCTGCCGCAGACTGAGCATTTTATATGGATCCTATGCTTGGTTGAATCAACTTTTGTATATCCGAGGATCTCATAGTTTCTTTGTTGCATACAGACGAAGCAGTACGTATAGATAGAATCTGCCGCTTTAACGTTTAACACGATCCCCGGTATCAGGCACACCATTGCCAGCACCGTCAAACACCAGATCAGCCATTTTTTCATGTTACTCCCTCCTTGTCATCAAGCCTTGTTATCCTTTCAGATCAAACTGCACGGACAGCGATGCAAGCACGGCATCTACCACCTTCCGCGCCTCGGCAAGCATATCGATCTCCGCCCCAAAA
>SKEG01001037.1_pt1 | contig 24368 bp, 21 predicted proteins | sample 4826631 | NCBI WGS metagenome assembly SKEG01 (sample SAMN11008815, study PRJNA524170) | human gut metagenome | biome: Human fecal sample; material: Feces; isolation source: fecal sample from pouch patient p26, p34, p50 | host: Homo sapiens | place: Israel: Tel-Aviv | collected 2016-11-02
TTATTGTAATCACAGGTGCGCCGGGGACAGGAAAAACTACAACGGCATCTGCTGTTGCAAAAGAATCAGATTTGGAAAAGTCTGTGCATATGCACACAGATGACTTTTATCATTATCATGTAAGAAAGCCAAGCGCAAGGGAGTATGATGATTGCTGCAATGAATTTTGGAATGTAACACCTTATGTTATTAAAGGATTGTGCCGTAAGGAAATTTTATTTGCTATTGATCATTTTAATCAGATTGTTCGCCATGAGCTGCTGAGAATGATATCATGGAAGGTCGGCATCGAAACAGGCTTTAAATTAAGTGTAGGCAAGAACTATAAGTTTATTGAAAGGTATATATCCGAGGATTTGTGGGAGAAACTTTTGTCCACCTACCGGATGGATTCCTATGAAAACATATGGGAAGCATTATTTCTATGCCATCAATTGTTCAGGGCGGTATCCGGTGAGGTGGCGGAAAGGCTTCATTATGCCTATCCGGAGTATGATAGGAATATAACAAAATATACCAGGGACATGTATAAAAAATACACTGGTAAAACCGGCTGCCTGGATAGCACATATGCCGCTGATATAGAAGAGAGGCGGGAACAGTGATTACAGAAATGAAAGCAGGGCACCTGAAAGATATCGATAAACCCAGCGAACCATTTGAGGTGATAGGTAAGATTATACCGAGGTATGAAAACGAGAATTGGACCTTTACAGAATTACTCTATGAAGCGCCATATTTAAAAAGCTACCAAGACGAAGAGGATGAAGAGGATGAGGAGGCAGATTGCCTTGAATATATTGACAATACTGATAAGATAATATATCTTTACTACCAAGACGATAAATGCGTCGGAAAAGTTAAACTGCGAAAAAATTGGAACCGGTACGCTTATATAGAAGATATCGCCGTATGTAAGGATTTCAGGGGGCAAGGCATAGGCAGCGCGCTTATCAATATATCTATAGAATGGGCAAAGCATAAAAACTTGCATGGACTAATGCTTGAAACCCAGGACAATAACCTTATAGCTTGTAAATTCTATCATAATTGTGGTTTCAAAATCGGCTCCGTCGATACTATGTTATACGCCAACTTTGAAAACAACTTTGAAAAAGCTGTTTTCTGGTATTTAAGGTTTTAGAATGCAAGGAACAGTGAATTGGAGTTCGTCTTGTTATAATTAGCTTCTTGGGGTATCTTTAAATACTGTAGAAAAGAGGAAGGAAATAATAAATGGCTAAAATGAGAATATCACCGGAATTGAAAAAACTGATCGAAAAATACCGCTGCGTAAAAGATACGGAAGGAATGTCTCCTGCTAAGGTATATAAGCTGGTGGGAGAAAATGAAAACCTATATTTAAAAATGACGGACAGCCGGTATAAAGGGACCACCTATGATGTGGAACGGGAAAAGGACATGATGCTATGGCTGGAAGGAAAGCTGCCTGTTCCAAAGGTCCTGCACTTTGAACGGCATGATGGCTGGAGCAATCTGCTCATGAGTGAGGCCGATGGCGTCCTTTGCTCGGAAGAGTATGAAGATGAACAAAGCCCTGAAAAGATTATCGAGCTGTATGCGGAGTGCATCAGGCTCTTTCACTCCATCGACATATCGGATTGTCCCTATACGAATAGCTTAGACAGCCGCTTAGCCGAATTGGATTACTTACTGAATAACGATCTGGCCGATGTGGATTGCGAAAACTGGGAAGAAGACACTCCATTTAAAGATCCGCGCGAGCTGTATGATTTTTTAAAGACGGAAAAGCCCGAAGAGGAACTTGTCTTTTCCCACGGCGACCTGGGAGACAGCAACATCTTTGTGAAAGATGGCAAAGTAAGTGGCTTTATTGATCTTGGGAGAAGCGGCAGGGCGGACAAGTGGTATGACATTGCCTTCTGCGTCCGGTCGATCAGGGAGGATATCGGGGAAGAACAGTATGTCGAGCTATTTTTTGACTTACTGGGGATCAAGCCTGATTGGGAGAAAATAAAATATTATATTTTACTGGATGAATTGTTTTAGTACCTAGATTTAGATGTCTAAAAAGCTTTAACTACAAGCTTTTTAGACATCTAATCTTTTCTGAAGTACATCCGCAACTGTCCATACTCTGATGTTTTATATCTTTTCTATGATATTTCTCAGCTTGGTTTGTCCGAAAAAGCCGTCAAAGGACTGGTGACAGAAAAAATAGATGCCGAGATCCTTAATCGCCTGCTGGAAAATCCAAAGTTTCCGCAGCTTCTTAACCTGATACGCATTTATTTTGATGACACTTTAGCTATGGGAATCATGTCAAGAAATGATATGATAAATATGGTAACTACCTCTCTGTCTGAATATGCGCAGCAACACCCTGAACATAAATCAGAAGTCAAACAGGATATCCGCTTCATGAATGCCCAGAAACTTGGCGAGCATGAAGCAGAGATGGAGCGTATAAAAGTAAGCGGTGGATAGAACGTACCTTTTCAAGATAAGAAACTCATGAGAAAATAGAGTCGAAACTATCATCGGTCAAAAAAGTTGAGGACTTAACTTTTTTGACTCCACTCAAACAGGTAAGGAAAATGGACTCTATTACAACAATGACAGCAAAACAATACCGTCTCCGGGAGTGGGCGGCACAAATCCGCGACTGCCGTAACCGTCCGGCTGGGGTGAGCATGGAAGAGTGGTGCAGTCAACAGGGGATCACCAAAGCGAACTATTACTACCGGCTGCGCCGTGTACGGGAGGCCTGCCTTGAAGGGAGCCCAGAAAAAGCGGGTTCCGGTGAGATGGTACCGGTCTCGGGTGCACTTATGACGGCATGCCGCGGAAAGGAACCGACATCGGATGATGGGTTGGAGCTCATGCTGAGTGAATATACCATACGCGTGACGGTCGGCACAGACCTGTCCTTGCTGGCAGCTGTCTTGCGAGTGATCCGCCATGTTGAATGACGCATCTGGGTTCCGGGCAGTCTATATCATGACCGGTTATACCGATCTCCGGTCCGGGATCGACCGGCTGGCCGCTTTAGTGGAATCCAAAATGGGCAAAAACCCATGTGAACCGGATACTTTGTACCTGTTCTGCGGAAGACGGCTCGACCGCATCAAGGGATTGGTATGGGAAGGGGACGGCTGGCTGCTATTGTATAAAAGACTGTCGGCAAGCCAATACCAATGGCCTCGCAGCGCGGAAGAAGTCAAAGCCCTGACTCCGCAGCAGTTTCGCTGGCTGATGGAAGGTCTGACGATCATGCCAAGGAAAGCGGTCCGTCCGGTAAAGCCGCCGGAATATATAGGCTGAATTGTGCAAAACAGAGAAAATTTCCGTCATGTATATGCGGGAGTAAGACGCCCCGGAGGCGGCTCTTTTCCAGCCTCCAGGCGTCTTTCGGGTCACCATCCTAAGAGATATGCCAATGCTTTTTCTTTTTTGCCCTAGCGGAGACAAAGCTCCTTCAGGAAAGATTCTCCCGCCTCTAAAAGTCCCATCATTTTGCCATATGCCGCCAAGATGGTGATTCGCCAAAATAGCGGAAATGTGGTAAAATAAGGGTAAATAAAACGGGCAGGAGGAACGGGTAATGGCATCAAACTACACAGAAGAAAAACTGAACAGCCTGGACAAAGAGACCATTATCCAGTTATTCCTGTCCCAGCAGAACCAGCTGGAGAGGCTTGACCATACGGGGCTGTCCAAAAAGTCGGATAGCCCCTTTTGCTATTGTTTATTTCGGTAAAAAGAATTATCTTACCGTTGCAAAAAAACAAACATTATAGCAATGGCTAAGATAGTATTTAAAGAGTTAACTTCCAACCAAAATGTACTTTTTCCGGTTAGTTTATCGGAAAAGATAGCTTCGAACCATCCCGTTCGTGTAGTAAACAGTGTTGTAGATGCCTTAGATATTAGCAGTCTGCTGCGGGCATATAAAGGAGGAGGAACCAGCAGCTACCATCCCCGTATGATGCTCAAAGTCCTGTTTTATGCATACCTGAACAATATCTATTCCTGTCGCAAAATAGAAAAGGCCTTACAGGAGAATATTCACTTCATGTGGTTGTCAGGTAATAGTACTCCCGATTTCCGCACTATCAATGATTTCCGTGGCAAACGCTTAAAAGAAAATATAAAATCGTTGTTTTCAGCCATTGTTCTGCTGCTACAGGAATCCGGCTATGTCAGTTTGGATGTACAGTATATCGATGGCACCAAAGTTGAATCGGCATCCAACCGCTACACTTTTGTCTGGCGTGGGAGTGTGGAAAAGAACAAGGCAAAACTGGAGTCGAAAATACAGGCAGTCCTTAGTGAGGTAGACAAACATATTGAGCAGGACAAACAGGAAAGGACACCGGATACCTTACCGGATATGGATTCCTGTGGTTTGCGGGAAAAAGTGAGCGCTTTAAACAAACGGCTCTCCGGGATGAACAAAGCCGAGCAAAAGCAAGTCAAAAAGCTACAGGAAGAATATCTGCCCCGCCTTGCCAAATATGAATCGCAATTGGAGAAATTAGGGGATCGTAATTCTTTCAGTAAGACAGATGAGGATGCGACCTTCATGCGCATGAAAGAGGATCATATGAAAAACGGGCAATTGAAACCCGCCTATAATATACAGCTTGCTACAGAGAATCAGTTTATTACAAATCTGGGCATTTACAGGCGCGCCGGAGACACAGGAACTCTAATTCCTTTTTTGAAAGATTTTCGGGAGACTTATCATAGGCAATCCTTTATAGTAGTAGCTGATGCCGGTTATGGAAGTGAACAAAACTACGAGTTTATGGAGAATGCGGGTATAGAGGCTTTTGTCAAGTACAATTATTTCCACAAAGAGCAGAAGCGTGCCTGGAAGAAGGATGCTTTTGCCATACAGAACCTTTACTACAATCGGGAACAGGATTACTACGTATGCCCGATGGGACAACATATGGAATATACAGGTCAAAGGAAAAGTAAGTCCGATTTGGGATATGTATCCGTACTGAAACGTTATCAGGCACAGAACTGTGAGGGTTGCCCGCTGAGATCTCAATGTCATAAATCAAAGACCAACCGGATCATAGAAGTCAACTATAAACTTAACAGGTATAAACAAAAAGCGCGCGAAAAACTCATGAGCGAAGAAGGTATTTATCATCGGGGCAGACGATGTATAGAACCGGAAGCTGTCTTCGCACAGATAAAGCATAACTCGGCATGGAACCGATTTAGATTAAGAGGGCTGGAGAAGGTAAAAACAGAGTTTACCCTGGTTGCTATTGCACATAATCTAAGGAAACTGGCTAAAAAAAACAGCTTTCTTTTATTTCTTACTTATTTCTGGAGGATTACTTTTCCAAAAGAGATAATAGAGAAGACCAAAGATGTTTTAAAAATAAAAATGGATAATAAACGGGCAGCATAACAAAAAAAGAAGGCATCCTTTTCAGACACCTTCAGCTGGCGGATCTGAAAAGGCACCGTTTTGGCCGTTCAAGTGAGCGCCATGAAATAGAGGGCCAGATCCTGTTTATGGAAACAGACGGGAAGATCGTTTTTTTTAACGAAGCCGAGGCGGTTGCAGCTATCCAGGAAGATCCCGAAGCGGAGGAGAAAGAAGATGACTCCTGCCCTGGCGGAAAGCCAAAAAGGAAAAAAGGGAAACGGGAAAAAGACCTGGAAGGCCTTCCTGTTGTTGTGGTCGAGCACTCCATTGAAGAAAGCGACTTGGAGGCGCGTTTTGGAGAAAACGGCTGGAAAGAGCTGCCGGATGAAGTATACCGCCGATATTCTTTTACCCCGGCAAAAGTCGAGGTGGAGGAACACCATGTGAAAGTATATGCGGGGAAGAAAACGGATGAGGTCATAAAGGCGTCCCATCCGGATACCCTGCTGAAAGGGAGCCTTGTCTCCCCTTCCTTGGAAGCTGCCGTACTGAATGCCAAGTATGTCAACGCCGTCCCGCTTTACCGCCAGGAGCAGGAGTTTGAGCGGTATGGCCTGCACATCTCCCGCCAGAACATGGCGAACTGGACGATCCAATGCGCGGACAGGTACCTGGCAATCTTATATGACTATCTGCACCAAAAGCTGTATGGGTACCATGTGCTGCAGGCCGATGAGACGCCGGTGCTGGTAAACAAAGACGGGAGGGGTCCTGGCAGCAAGAGCTTCATGTGGGTATACCGAACCAGCCAGATGTATGTGGAGAAACCGATCATCCTGTATGAATACCAGCGGACACGCAGCACGGACCATCCGAGGAGATTCCTGAAAGGATTCGACGGGGTCTGCGTCACGGATGGTTACCAGGTGTACCACACGCTGGGAAAAGAGCGGGAAGACCTGAAGATCGCAGGATGCTGGAGCCATGCAAGGAGGCGGTTTGATGAGGCGGTAAAAGCCCTGCCAAAGGCAAAGCAGAAAGAGAGCCTCGCACATCTTGCCCTTACGATGATCCAGGCGATCTATCGGGTAGAAAACACCTTGAAAGATTTTCCGTCAGAAACCCGGAGAGAACACCGGCAGTTAAGCGTCCGCCCCCTGGTGGAAGCCTTTTTCACGTGGGTGAAAGAAAACATCAGCCGCGTCCCCCATAAAGGTAAGACATGGGAGGGCTTCTCTTACTGTCTGAATCAGGAGGAATACCTGAAGGTATTTCTGAATGATGGAGAAGTGCCGATGGATAACAATGCCGCAGAACGTGCGATCCGTGGCTTCTGCATCGGGAAAAAGAATTGGGTGATGATCGATACGATAGCCGGAGCCCAGTCCAGTGCGATCATCTATAGTATTGCGGAGACGGCAAAAGCAAACCATCTGAAGCCGTATGATTATTTTGAATATCTTCTCACCGAGATCCCCAAGCATCTGGATGATAAAGATACAAGCTTTTGCGAAGACTTGCTCCCGTGGTCTCCTGCATTGCCGGAGAACTGCCGCAAGCCAGAGGAGAACCCGCCCAAGCCGTGATTGATATCATTGTCAAAGAGCCGCATTACTTTGCAAGTATTGTCGCATAAACAACTAGAGATTACAAGGTACGTACTATCTACCGTTTACGTATAAAAAATATATTCCTGTCCATTCTGCGGGAAATCAAGAGTGATATAGTTAATCATCATATGCCGGAACAAACCGCAAACTCAGAATTATTACAAAATATAATTACTTCGGCAAAAGAAAATCCGCCTGTAACGCTGAATGATGTACTATCTATGGTTACGGATCAAATGTCACAAGTAGTTAATATGGATGATGAAACGAAAGATATGTTTAAAGATTTATTCTTACGGATGAATAGTCAAATAATAGAAGAAAATTAGAATGAAAGCATTCCCTCATTTTTAATGAAAAGAAAGAGATAGCACATGAAGTATTCCTTAGCGCAAGCAAACGATATTATCTCAAAATCAATACAAGTAAATTCCCTTGAATTTATCGGATGTGGCAATCACTCAGAAGCTTTTTGCGTCAATCATGAGGTAGTTATTAAACTCCCTAAGCACCGAAAAGCCAGTGACTGTCTTAAAGTCGAAATGCAGGTATTACGAGGATTGAATCAGAAAACATCTTTAGATATTCCAAATGTTCTTTTTGATGGCATATTCTCCGCTGGCAATGAGGAGTTTGTGTATTTTGCTTCCAAACGATTGAATGGTAAAAATTTGTCCAAAAAAGAATTTATAACCTTGGATGAAAAAACACTTGTTAAAAATGCAGAAATTATAGCAGGTTTTTTGTATCATCTACATAATGAAAAACAGGTCTTGCCTATTAAAAGAAAAGATTTTGTTTTGCTACATGGTGACTTTAGTCTCAACCACATATTATTTAATGATGAAAACGTTGTATGTGGAGTTCTTGATTTTGGAGATAGTCGGATTGGAAAATTCAAAAGCGATTTTATTTATCTTCTCGATGATGAAGATGACGAAGAATTTGGGGCAGAGTTTGGAAAACTGGTATTGAAAAAGTATGAACGTTTTTATTCGAAGTGACAAAATAATATCTATAATTTAGAACGATGGCATTTTGAAATGTAAGAAGATGCGGCTAACTATAATTGTTAAGGAAAAGGTGAAAACAATGATAGATATCAGAAAAGAAGAATTAAGAGTTAGATCCTTAATACCAAAAGATTTAAAAGTTCGCTAGATAGAGTTCTATATTAGAGATGTAAAGAGTTTTGGTGAAGAGGTTTGTGAGTATGGCTTTTATAACCAGGGTGCAATGAGAAGCACTAACAGCAGCTAGCTTAAGAACGCATAGGATATACTTTTTATGGAAGTCACAGAGGAGGAATAAAATTTGAACAGGATTAACAGAGTAAAGATGCATAACACCATGAACATTTTCCTCGTTATCAGCTGCGAAAAAGATCAGCAGGTGATTGTCTATTGTTTGCCACGAGACTGCACGAACCGGAGTTCCTGCTTCCACACCGGAAATAGTGTTGCCTTCCGGTGAAGGAATATAGTCACATACCGCTTCCAGCCTACCGGCTTCTGTATTGGCATAATGAAACTCCAAATCATAGAGCCACCCTATACAAAACAGGGCAACAAGTGCGGAAAGAATTGCCGCTATTAAGCGAGTGCGTTTAACACGCTTTAAAAATCTAAGTGCACGCTGTGGCGCTTTTTCAATAGGAACCTGCCTGCGCATATCCTCTTCAAGCTGGCGGCAGGCCGCACAATGCTCAATGTGTTCTCTGACCATAGCAGAGGTCTCTGTCTCGGTCAATTCTTCAAGATAGGATGGGAGTAAATCCCTGACTACGCAGCAGTCAAGATTGGTTTCACGCATTGTTATCACCTCCGATAATCTTTACAAGTTTTTCCTTACCACGATAAAAGCGCACTCGAGCCCATACTTCGCTGTGCCCAAGAATGTCACCGATGTCACGGAAAGAGAAATCACCGGCTAATCGCAGATGGATTACTTCACGAGTTTCGGCATCTAACTGTTGCATTGCTCGATATAGTGCAAAACGCTCTTGCCGGTTCTCAAACTCTTTCGTGGGATTATCAGGAGCCGCAACATGAGTAAGTTCGCTTTCTTCCACAAGAGTGGTGCGCTTACTTGCGATTTTTTCTTGTACTGCGGAAACAGTATCTTTGATTGAATGCGTAGTTGTATCTATAACATTTAATTCATAGATTCCCAAATTGGAAAATTGCTTCCACATTGTTTCAACTAATTCAATATTTGTTTCTCTGTCTAACTTTGAGCGTTCGATAGCTCGCTTCATAGTTTCTTCTTTACTTGCCCTTAAAACGATATAGTGTACTTCATAATGCTCTTGAACAATGTTGAGCCACGGCTTTAAAAACCACGGTCCGATAATACCGTCAACAATTACATCATATCCCCCACGAGCATATCGCTTCGCAGCTTCTAAAAACGCTTCAATGACAATCAAATTTTGCTCATTTGATTCTGGCAAATGCGGTGGTATTGCCCCTTTACTCAAATAATGATAAAAGTCATCTGTGTGCATATGCACAGACTTTTCCAAATCTGATTCTTTTGCAACAGCAGATGCCGTTGTAGTTTTTCCTGTCCCCGGCGCACCTGTGATTACAATAATTCTACCTTGATTCATCTACATTCTCCCTCGCAATTCAGATTTACCGCTCTCTTTTTGATTTTGGAGCGTTTCTTCTCTCAAATTTGAAATGGGCGGGAAGCCATTTTAGGGCTTTCCCGCCTTGATTACCCTTTAGCAAAGATGGGCGGGGCTGTCAACGGCGGCGCATAAAATGCGCCGTTCATCTTGACCGTTGACTGGCCCCGCTAACTTTGCTACTCTGTTCTAAGTAATTCCTCAATTTGTTTTTTCATATATTCTACAAGTGCCATCGCTTCCTTTTCTACTGTCTCCCATTCATCAGACAAATTTCCCAAATAAGCTTCCTTTGCCGTTGTTAGCAGGGGGGGAAATCTCTCCGGCAATTTTAAAATTACCCATTTTGCGGCAACATCTTTTGTCGTGATTTCTTCTGTTACTAAAGTAAACCACATTCGTGATAAGGTTAATAACACATTTCTTTCATCACCCTTAAAGCTGGAAATCAAACCAGGTAAAGAAAACCGAATTGCTTTTTTAATTTCGTGAAATGGGATAGCGGGAATAAGCTCTTTGCTTTCCGCCCCCTTCAAAGTTATGCTATTTTTTCTTGCTTGCCATAATAAAATCATTATATCTGGGTCATTGCAGGCTTGCGGATATTCTCCTGCTTCCATCTCTCCCCTTAGCCATTCACCATACATATACTGACATTTTGGCGGAAATTGCAACGGAACAATATCAGATTGATTGATAATAGTTACCTCTAAAGGTCTTTTTTCAATACAGCCTACGGAGCCAGAAATTTTCAATAATTGCTTTGTTAGATCTGCTCTGATTGAATTACTCAATTCTTGTTTAGTAATTATCAGTATATCTATATCACTATCTGGACGCAGCCCATTCATTGTTGCTGAACCATATAAATATATCCCCAATATTTGACCTTGTAATATGGTTTCTGCTATTGAAATAACTTGATTTACTTGTTGTGGAAATTCATTTATATTCATTGTAACTCCTATATGTATTTATTTTTACTCCTCAACAACTGATAAAACAGCGTCTAAGGCTAATTCTAAGGCTATGGATATACTTGTTTTTCCCCATTCTCTTTCTTGGTATTTATGAGGGTCTGCAAGAGTATCGGCTGAAAAAAGCAGCATAGCCCATGTAACTTTTCTAAATTTTGCACACGCCGCCAATGCGGAACATTCCATTTCTACTACTTGACATCCCTCTTCTTTCCGATACTGAACCATTTCTACTGTTTCTCGATAAAAACCGTCTGTTGTCCATGTTTTAACTTCCCAATATGGTATATTCTTTTGGCTTAAAGCAGATTCAATCGCATTTATACCAGCCTTTGAAATCTCTACTTCTCGGGAGGGAGGAAGATAATGGTAAGATGTTCCCTCATCTCTCAATGCAGAAACAGGTATCAAAAATCTATTTTCCGGGATGTCTTCCAATACGCCGCAGGAGCCGACGGAAATAATCTTTGTTACACCCCCTGCAATTAAATATTCTAAAACTTGGACGGCAGCAGCACTTCCCACAGGAGCCGGACATAGACATATTTTCTCCTGATTATAAAGACATTCATAAATAGGATATCGTCTTGTTGCACTTTCAAATTCATCTATCTGTATTCCATCATGGGTATGTGCATAATTTTCAACCTCGTCTCCTAAAAAAGCAAACACTGCTTTTGCAGGAAAACATTTTTTCCCATTTCCCGGCTGAAAAACAGCTTTTGATGCGGTATCGTACTCTAAAACAGGGTAGTCATGCTTTACTAATGGCATATTATTATCTCGAATAACAGGCTATTATTCTATTCCTTTCATCATCTTTTTTGCCAACTGCTTGAACAGGTCGGCAGTTTCTTCATCCATCGGCGTAAGCTGTCCGATCTGTCCGGCAACCATCGCCGCTACATCGTCAATGGAAAGCGGGTTTTGCTTCTGTTCCGCCAATGCGTCCCGCATGGCTTGGAACATCGCGGCGGTCACAGCTTCTCCCGGCTGTTCCCCGTTGTCAATGTCTTTCTTAATATCCCGCAGGATAGCAAGGAACACATTTTTGATTTTCTCAATCTCCGCCTCATGTTCCCCCATCTTCTGGGCGTTCAAAAGCTGTAAATCCTGCTTTGCTTCCGCCCGGTGTTCCGGGTGTTCTTTCATCAGGTCGGACAGGGAAGCCGTTGCTATCTCGATAAGCTGGTTTCTTGCTGTTATGCCTTTTGCCGCTGTGTCCTGAAAATAAATCCGTATCAAATCTATCAGCTTAGGAAAATTCCTGTGTTCCAACAGGCGGTTGAGGATTTGCACATCAACAGCACCCGTCACGAGCCCCCTCACGGCTCCCTCGGACAAGCCTAATTCAGAAATATCGTAGCTTTTGCGGACGCTCACGGTAGACAAGCCCAGTATGTAGTCTGTCGATACCTTAAATTCCTTTGCCACACCTATGAGAATATCACTGCTGACCGTTCTCGTTTCGCCGCTGACAATGCGGCTCAACTGGGAAGCGGAAACGCCTATCTTCTCCGCAAGTTCCTTCTGTTTAGGTTTGGATATATTGTTTTGAGTTGCCACGATATACAATATTTAGATTGGACGTGATTAATTAAAAATGAGGATGGCCACAGAAGTCAGCAACGATGCCAGCGAAATCCAGAACGAGGTGGAACGCACGTTGTTGCCGTTGACGGTAGATTGACGGGCTTTCACTTCATTGGGTTCCACATACACCACGTCATTCTGTTGCAGATAATAGGCGGGTGAAGAATAGATGTGTTCGCCGGAAGTGAGGTTCAGTCCGTACACCCGTTGCACATCCCCTTCTTGCCGTAACACCATCACCTTGGAACGGTTTCCGTAGATGGTCAGGTCGCCTGCCATGCTGAGTGCATCGAGTATGGTCAGCCTGTCCCGGTCAATGCTGAAACGTCCCGGACTGTTCACCTCGCCCAACACGGATATGCAGAGATTGGCAAATTCCACGGTCACGACAGGGTCTTTCACCAAATTCTCCTTTATCAATTCGTTCTTGATACATTCGGCGATTTCTTCCCGCTTCATTCCGGCCACGTGTATCTTGCCAAGTACAGGAAAATCTATCTTACCGTTGGCATCTACGGTATAAGCGGATACTCCTTGATTGCTTGAAGCCGTCACGCCATTTGTCCTTAAAGACTGACCCAATTGCCTGGACACATAAGGCAGGTTGAACAAGTCCGTCAACTGGGGGTCACGGCTGTTGACGATAATGGAAATCTTATCCTCCGGTCGGACTGTAATGGCTTTCACTTCAGGCAACTTGATTTCTGTTTCCCCGGGTCTCAAATCCTGGAAATAAACTACTTCCTTGGAAGAACCGCACGAGCCCAGTGTCACTGTACTTGCGACAATGAGCAAGATGTAAAATACTTTATTTATACTCATATTCCTGATTTTTCTTTGTTTAAGACCTTCTATAGCCTGTGTCTTGAAATACTATGGTGTTTTGGTAGTGCCATTCATTGAATGATTTGCCGTCAACTGGCTTTCCTGTCTTGTATATCCTTTCTACAAATGTTCTTTTCATACACTCCATGTCACCTACGGCAAATGGCATTTCCCTGTCCTCTACACTTGTCACAACAATAGGGAGGGGCACACGAAACACTTTCATCGCATTAATAACCGATTTCGTATAGATGTGACAAAGGTGAAAAGCAGAACGTTCGAATGCCACCCAATAATTATCAACACGGTACAGATGAATATGCTCTCTATTGGAACGCTCACTGAAAAGTATGTCTGACAGATGATTCTCCATCAACTTGCCAAGCTCTATGCCGAACCTGTTCATTGAAATTGTGATTAAATCAATTTATAATAGCATTAATTTTCGGTCGCAAGGGGGATTGATTTTTCCTGTTTGTTAGGGAAAAATTTACAATCGGTTCATATCCTCATGGAATAAGCTGAATATACTCCGCTTCTACTTCTATGGAGGCAGCCAACAAGGTGGGCAGTTCCACCAGCAGCCTTTTTGTCTTCGAACCACGTGTGGTCACCAATGTGCCCGTATATCCGTCCAACTGCCCGCCGATGATGCGGATTTTCCGGTTTCTCATCTCCGGTGTCACCTCGTCAGGGGAATAGAACTTAGGATTATCACTGGCTTCTACCGCCTTGATGAAACGTTCCATATCTGCGACAGGGACGATGATAGGAGTGTGCTGTACACCGAGCTTGTAACGGTATTGAAGCTTGGGGGTACTCTCCACAATGGCATCAAGATGCTCCCTCGTGTCTTTCACGAAAAGCAAGTCCTGCATGAAAGGCACTTCCTGATCCACCCGCTTGCCACCAACTACGACCAAACGATGCACCATAGGAGTGAAACACTGCACCTTCAAGTTCTCGAACATCTTGTAGGCGGGCAATTTGGCATGTCTGCGTTTGAGGTCACGCATGGCATACCAGTGCAGTTTATCCTCTATAGGTAGTATTTCGTCCATGATAATAAATGGATAGCCTTACGCCTTAGTTGGTGAAGGGATACATTTCCGACTCCTCCAAGTGTTTATTATATATTGAAACACATGTAGTTACAACGGTATTATCCAAAAGTTCGGGGAAATTCCCCAGCATTATATATGCTATCATTATCTTATTTCGGCATGACCTCAATCGTACTTTGGTAGACTCGAAATCATGTACATTATCGGTACATCTCTCCGTAAGAGATGTATCATGTTTAGCAATTGGAGATAATTAGGTGATATCCAATGAAGTATAAAATGTAATAATTACAATTTGTCAAACAACTGTTCGACAAATCCTTTTTAAGGACGTATTGGAAACTATTCATTTCTTAACTTTTTTGGTATTTATCACCGTTTTCCCAACAATTGTGTGTAACTTTGCATGCGAAATACATCTCTTACGGAGAGATACACCGATTTGTCGAACAAATCCACTTTCTACCGCCAAGCCTTTTTCCCAACGGTTTTCTTGTCGATTCGCATTTTATTCCCCCCCTAATCCGCTTATATACAAAGGATAGCTGTACCTTTAATGAGGCTACCACTACAGAATGTACATCGCGCTCTCAGGCCTTGAATCGGTACATCTCTCTTTAAGAGATGTATCCAACCTGCTATTTATTTGAAAATAAACAGTTTGTTAATTCATACACTTTTATTTGTCAAACAATTCTTCTTCTTTTGTCGAACAAATCCTGTGGGAAGGTTCGCCCAAAACGTAATTTTCAGGATTCATCCTGTGTGGATTGCAGTATTTTTTGTAATTTTGCGGCGTGCGAAACATCTCTTAAAGAGAGATTTACCACTTTGTCCAACAAAAATCCCCCTGAACGGGAAAGGTTCAAGGGGAATCTCTCAACTTACAAAATGTGTTTGGGGGTACCCAATCATTCTTATCTGCCAATAGACCGGATGACCTTGCTGTTGGCTTTGTCCACCACCGAAGAATCCAGTAGGGCCAAATAGATGCGGGTCGTATCTTCCGAATCATGCCCTAACGCCTCGCTGATGACAGGCACGGGCACATTCTGACTCTTGGCGATGCTGGCCCACCCATGCCTTGCGACATAAAACGTGAGCTTGATGGGACATTCAACCATCCGGCCAATCTTTTGCAACCGCTTGTTCATCACATGCGAGGCATTCAGGTATTGCCGTCTTTCCTTTTCTCCCGGCACCTTGATGATGGGAAGAAGGTAAGGAGAATCCGGATTTGTGTATTTCCGGACAATTTCCTGCATGGGCTGCTCCCATTTGATGCAAAGCTGTTGGTCGGTCTTGTGCCGCCGATAGACAAGCACGCCGTTTTGCAAATCTTTCTTTTTCAAGAAAGCCAAGTCCACGAAAGACATGCCGCGAAGATAAAAGCAGAGCAGGAACAGGTTCCGGGCGAAAGCCAAGGCCGGATATAATTCCAAATCCAGATTCTTGATCCGTCCGATGATTTCTGAGGATACGCCCCTTTTGACCGTCTTCTCAACTCCCGTATGGACATGGCGGAACGGACTGCGGTTTTCCACCAATCCTTCCTCCGATGCCCTATTATATAAGGTACGCAGATTGCGCAAGTAAAAAGATACCGTATTCGGGCATTTCCCGTTCTGCTTCAGGTAAGCCTCGTATTCCATCATCATGACGGAATCCATCGCATCCAAAGGTACATCTCCCGCTTCGCCCCGGAAACGGATGAAACTGTTGAGTGAACTGGCATAGACTTCGGATGTCCGCTCTTTCCCCATGCGTTTGGTCTGGTCGATGACTTTCCGGGCATAGACAAAGAAACAGTCGTCATGTCCTTCCGGACTGTGATAGGCAAGGACTATCTGCTCGGAAGAAAGTTTCCCTGACTGTTCCAGCTTCCGGATAATGCCGTTCAACCGTTTCTGGTCTTCCTCCATACGGAAACGCAAGGCTTCCAGATAGCGTTCCCGGTCCGGATTGCCTTTCACGCTGCGGATTTTGCCCGCTTCCTTGTCCCATTCATAAAGGTGCAATTTATACCCCGTACTAATCAGGCGGGTCTGCCGCCCGTGTATCACTTGATAACATAACGTGCCCTCTTTGCCTGCGACCGAAGAGGACCTGAACTTGATTTTTATTGTTGCCATAATAATCGTTTTTTTTGCTGATAAAATATAAGTGAGCCGGGGACATACGGTTGTCCTCCCGTATGCCCCTTAACTGTTTTTATCCAAGCGCCTCAAATCCTCACTTTCTTTACCTGCGGTAAAGGTGCCTCCGTTTGCATTTCCGGACGGATATGCCAAGTGTGCCTGTCTGATGGCGGAGTCGGGACGATTTCATGAGATACCCCGGCATGGAGACTTTCTTTCTGGGATTCTTTTCCCTTTCCGTCTTCTTCCAGTACTGGCTCTTGTTTAGGAGCCAGTTCCAACTGTATCTTGCGGTCAAGAGCGGAAAGTTCGGATTTCAGTTGTTTCAGTTCCTCCTCCTTCTTCCACGTCTTGCCCGCTATCTCCTGCAACTGCGGTATCTCACGCTCCAGCACCTCGTTCTTTTCCTCGTACTGCTTGATAATCGCCGGGATACGCTCCAACGCATTGAGGAAGTTCAAGGCGGCGGCATGGGTGTCCGCCATCGCCAAATGCCCGTTGTTGTAGGTGTACTTGTAGTTACCCTCGACATGGAAACGGTTGTCGATGAACTCCAACCCCTCGCTGAGCGTCCGCTCGCTCACCACCTTGATGGGGAAGCCGTACAATTCACCGATACGCTGGGGTACTCCGCCTGTCGTGGCGTTCTTGGCTATATCCTGCAACCGCTTTCCGATGGCCTTTTCATCGGTGGTGTCCAGCCCGTCAATCTTTATCAGGTTGAGCCGGTTTCCGTCCTTGTCGATCTGTGCGGCAGCGGTGAACTTCTCCCAATCCTCCGTCATGGCGGCGATAATGGCTTGGTTGTTGCGCAGAGCGGTTGTCTTGCTTTCCAGCTTCAGTTCAGAATCGCGCTTGCCCCTGTTGAACGACTTGCGCTCACCCTCCAGCGAGGCGATTTTCTTTTCGAGCTTCGCCTTGTCCAGCAAGTCCGTGTTGCCCGACAGTATCGCCATGTATTCTGAGAAGTTCATGCCCGACTTCTCGTCCATCGCCCCCTCGTCGATGGTTCGTGCGCCCATCGCGCCGGACTTCAACTGCGATATGAACGTCTGCTTGCAGTGCAACAAGTTGAACTTGTACGAGTCCAGCGACTTCTCCACGGCATAGATGATGACGTCCACCTTGTTGTCCGCGTACAGCTTGGCAATCTCGTTGCCTTTCCTGACCGCCCGTCCGTCACGCTGGGCGAGGTCGGACGGCCGCCACGGCGTGTCGAGGTGATGGATGGCGACCGCCCTGCGCTGGGCATTCACACCCGTGCCGAGCATACTCGTCGATCCGAACAGCACACGCACCTGCCCCTCGTTCATCGCCTCGATGACCGCCTTCCTTGCCTTCTCGGTCTTGCACTCCTGAATGAAGCGGATTTCATGGGCGGGTATGCCGTAGTCCTCCACCAGCTTGCGCTTGATTTCGGTATAGACGCTCCATCCGCCGCCCGGCTGGAATGTACCGAGGTCGCTGAACACGAACTGCGTACCCCTCTGCGCATCGTATTTATGATAGTATTCCGCTATCATCTTGGCGCAATGGCTCGCCTTGTTGTCGGGGTGGTCTTCGTAATTCGGGTCAATCATGCGCATGTCCAATGCCATCTTCCGGGCATAGTCCGTGGCGATGAGCATCTTCGCCTTTTCCTCTGTTTCCGACAGCGGCGGCCTGCCTAAGATAGTCGCATCGCCGGACTTGGCGAACTGCATCAGCTTTCCGATAAACACCTCTTGGTCGGGCGTGGGCGGAATGTGGTGCAGTATCTCGTTCTTCTTCGGACGTTCCACGCCAATGTCCTCCGCCGTGCGGTAGTCGGTTATCTCGTTGTAGAACGCCGCCAGTTCGGGTACTTTAATAAAGTAGCGGAAACGTTCCTTCTGCACGATGCTGTTCGTTACGTTGAACTCAAAGTCGGTCGTCTTCTTAGCGAATATCGCCGCCCATGCGTCGAAACAGCGGATGTCCTGCTTCTCCAACGCCTTCGGGCGCAGGTACTTGAACAGCAGATATAACTCCGTGAGGCTATTGGATATGGTCGTGCCGGAGAGGAACGTGGCTCCCAAATCCCTGCCCGTCCGTTCCTGTATGGTGCGGATGGCGAACAGCAGGTTCAGCGCCTTCTGGCTCCCCTCGGAGTTGCCCAGCCCCGCCACTCGGTCGTGGCGCGTGTTGAACGTCAGGTTCTTGAATTGGTGGCTCTCATCGACAAAGAGGTGGTCGATGCCCATCTGCTTGAAGTCCGCCACGTCGTCCGCCCTCGTCTTGATGGCGTGTTCCACCTTTTCCAATTTGGCTTGCAGGTTGAACTTGCGTTTCTCCAAGCCCCGCAGCATGGCGCGTGACACGTCCTTGCCCTGACTACGCAATACCTCAAGGTTTTCCTCCACCGTGTCCAGTTCCGCCTGCAAGATGCGCTGCTGCAACTCCGGCGACTGCGGGATCTTTCCGAACTGGTCGTGCGACATGATGACGCAATCCCAATCGTTGTTCTTGATGTCGTTGAAGAAGCGCACCCGGTTGGCGGCGGAAAAGTCCTTCTCCGAGGCGTAGAGGATGCGGGCGTTGGGGTAAGCCTTGCGGTAGGTCTCGGCAATCTCCCTCACGTTGGCTTTCAACCCGATAATCATCGGCTTGTGCGTCAAGCCCAGACGCTTCATCTCGTAGGAGGCGACGCACATTATCAGCGTCTTGCCGCCGCCAACTTCCTGGTCGCCTATGCCGCCGCCGTTCTGTTTCACCATCCATACGCAATCCTTCTGCGAGGGGTACAAGTCCTTTATGCCCAAGCCTTTCAGGTCCAAGCCCGGGAACTTCTGGTGCGAGCCGTCGTACTTCGGGCGCACGAAGCAGTTGAACTTGCCGTTGTACATATCTGTCAGGCGTTTCTTGAACTCCGGCGACTGTTCTTCCAGCCATTCGGTGAAGCCGTTTCGGATTTCGTCAATCTTCGCGTTGGCGAGCTGGATGCCCTCGCTGTCGCGCACCTTGATGTCGTTCCCGTTTTCGTCCTTGCCGATGCTTTTCATCATGTCCGGGCAGGTGTTGTGCAGCGCGTGTTTCAGCAGGTTCATGCCGTCGTAGTTGCGGTAATAGCCCTTTACCAGAAACTCGTCTGTGATTTTCATCGTCTTGCAGGCACAGTTCACGGAATACTCGTCAAGGCTTTCCGAGTAGGTTATCCGCACGTCCGTGTCGAACAGGCGGCTCATGTAGGCGGCATACACGCCCGTGGGTATCCAACGCTCCCCGAAGTTGAAGTCCAAGTCCTCGAAGGGGATTTGTTCGGGCACATTCTCGCGCAAAGCCGCCAATGACTCCTGCGCCTGCGGCAGCATTGCGTGTCCCTCGTGTTCCCTAATCCAGCCCTCCACGTCGGCGACTTTCTGCACCACGTTCCCGGCGATGAAGCGGTCGGCAATCTCGTAGCCCTCCGCCAACGGGTTGTAGAACACCCGCCCTTTCAGGGCTTCCAGCATCTCCGCTTGCGGCAGGTCGCAGAGGGATTCCATGTAGGGCAGGTTCACGCCGCCGTACAGGTTGAGCGAGGCGGACAGGGCTTCTTCGGGCGATTCCACTTCGACCAATGTTTCCTGCGAAAAGGAAACGGGACGGTCGAAGATGTCCGCCTTGACAAACTGCCCGTCCTCGCCGCGCTCCAACGAGAGCATGTTGCGCCCCGAAGCGTCCATCAGGATGAACTTTGCGTTGTGCTTGGCGTTCAGGTTGCCGTAGCGCATGACGAACTCATCGTAGTAGGTGTTCAGGTTGCGGCGCAGCAGGGCGTTTTCCTCGTGGTTCTCCGCTTCGTGGACGTAGAGCCGCTCGTAGGTGTTACGCAGGTCGATGTACAACTGTGCCTTCTGCGCCTGCATCCCCTCCATGTCGAGCGGCTGGAAAGTCGCCCCGTACCTGGTGACATCCCTCAGCACCCCGATTTGGAAGCGGACGCCGCCTGTGTGTTCCCATACCAGAGAGCCGTCTTTCAAGTGCGGCTCCATGATGCCCTTGAACGGGCGTGGCATCATCGCTTCCTCTTTCCGGCGTTGCCGTTCTTCGGGTGTCAAGGCGGCTTCTTCCTCGCGCATTTCCCTTTCCACACGCTCGATTTGCGCTTTCCCTTCCGCCTCAAAACCGTTCTCAACGGGATAAAATGGGCGCACGGACGATGGTTGCTCCATTTCCGTAGCCTGTCTTTCTTCTTTTTTCGCCTCCGCCGCCCTTTCCGCCTGTTTGGCTGCATTGGCATCCATCTTCTCCCGACCGAGGCGGCGCAGTTCCGCCCGGCGTTCCGGCGTGAGCGACATCATCATTTCATAGAAGCCGTTGATGGGCGGGTTGGTCTCCCAGTCCAGACTGCGGTAGATGGCATCCTCCGGGTCATCGTCCTCTGTGGTTTCGGAAGCGTCTTTCACATCGGGTGAAGTGGCAGAAACGGTTTCCTGTCGGGACGCTTGCGGCACATCCATCCTGTTGCGGATAATTTCCTCCATTTCCTGCGCTTCTTCCGGAGTCAAGGACGTGATGTCGGAAGCCGCTTCTGTGGATTTGGCTTTCACTTTTCCGCTTTCTTTTTTCGCCGCTTCCTCCTTTCCGCTCTTCGGGAGGGAGAACAATGTTGGCTGTACGGCTTTCTTCCCTTTGGACTTACCGCTTTTCTTCCGTTCCGGTTTCAGCCCCCGTTCCGCCAACCGCCGCTCTTCCTGCGTGTAGCCGAACAGGTCGTACAAGTCCATAACCGGGGCTTCGGGGCGTTTGCTTTCCACCTCCTGAGCCACGGCTTGCACCGGTTCCGCTTTCAACTGTACCGACTTTTCTTCTTTTTTCGCCTCCGTCTGCATAGGTTGTACGACAATCGTCTGCCAAGTCTCCTGCCTTTTTTCCTTGATGCCATTATAGCGTTCCAAGTCCAGCCGTGCCGACAAGTCCGCCGACAGCATTTGGTACAAATCCGTTGCGATGCCCTCCACACCACCGCTGTGCGTATAAACCATAGCGGGCTTACCGTAAGGGTCGGTGTCCCTTTTCGCGTCGGTATGGATGATGCGTTCCGGGTGGTCGAGGAAATACCCGTTGGAAACAATGTTCGTGTGGTTGCTCTTTACCACATCGCCCAACCTCTTGTCTTCCTCGGAAAGTTCCTCCTTGCCTTCATTCTTTTGCAGGATTATCAGGTCACACCCCACCTCCGTGTTGGCATCTTCCGTGAACAGGTTGTTCGGCAGGCGGATGGCGGACACCAAGTCCGCTTTCCTTGTCATCATGTAGCGTGTGCCGCCGTTGCTTTCCGTATTCAATACCCCCTGCGAGGTGATGAACGCCACGATGCCGCCGTCACGCACCGCGTCCAGCCCTTTCAGGAAGAAATAGGTATGCACCTTCCTTGCCGCTATCTTCTTGAACACCGAGCCGTTGGCATATTCCGGGTCGAACACCGCGATGTCCCCGAAAGGGATGTTGGATATGGCAAGGTCAAAACGGTTCAGGAACGGCTTTTCTATCTTCTCGAAGCCCTCCGTGCGTATCTTCTGCTGCGGGTACAGGTGTCCCAGCATCTTGCCCGTCAGCAGGTCTTTCTCGAAGGCCATCACCTCCGCCTGCGGGTTGTCCGACAGCACCGAGCCGATGAACGCGCCCATGCCCGCTGACGGCTCCAGCACGAGGTTGGGGCGCACCTTCTTGTCGTGCAGCACGTCCGCGATGGTGTCGGTTATTGCTTTCGGGGTGTAGAACGCCGTCAGCACCGAGGCTTTAAGCGAGTCCACGTAGCGTTTGTACTCCGTTTCATCCTTGCTGTTCTCTCTAATGATTCGGTGCAGTTCCACCGTAGGCGCGAACAGTTCGAGGTCGGACTTCGCCCAACGCGCGGCGTCCGCCAGTTCCCTTGCCGGGTTCAGGATGCACTTCAGGCCCCCGAAGCCGCAGTAACGCTCTAATAGCGCACGTTCCCTCTCGGTGGGTGTGCGCCGCTCCCGGTCCAGCGTGAACGCCGTGCGTACCGCCTCGATGTTGTCGCGCATCTTCTGTTTCCTATTGAACGCCATAGGACTCCAGATAAAGCATGACGGTTCCCACCAGCTCCGTGTAGAGCAGGTCGTGTCCGGGCGACAGGGCGAAGGTGTCGTCCGACGTGTCGTAACCGGCGAACAGGTTTGTCAAGTAGGGATAAAGCTCGTTGCAGAACGCCTCGCGGCCGGATTCCGCCACCTCGTCGGCGAACTCGTTTTCCACGACCTCGCGCAGCAGGGCGTAGGGCGAGAAGTGCAGCCCGTGCAGCAGGACGCGCATGGCTTCCTCGTGGGCATACTCGACCGTACTTCCTGCCGACCTTTCTTTTTCAAAGGTGGTGGCGGCAGCTTCCTCCCTCTCTGCAATAAGGTACGTGTCGGAAACTTTGTCGGGATGGTATTTTCTCAGGTAGTCCAGCAGGTACAGCCCGTAGTAGGACAGTTCCGCTGGGACGGTTTTCTTGTTCTGTTTCATTTTCTGATGGATTTAGTGGTGAAAAATCAGATTGTGGAATGGATAGGAAAGAAGAAAAAAGGCACCCGGTATCCCTCCGAGTGCCGCCACTAAATCCATGTGAATAACGAGTATCAACGAATTGAAACAGATTATGACATGAATCAGTGGCAAAAGTAATGCAAATCGAGGGGAGAACAAAATAAGCTCGCTTATTTTTTATTCCGAGATGCAGCTTACTTTATTAAAAGGTACGTATTATTTTCTTCCTCCTTTCCTGTTAGTGAATTTTTTTGTGCCTTTGGCTTCGGGAAACACGAATTTTGTATTGAAATCCGCATCGAATGTGACCATTGCGCTGAACGGCTTGCCCTGCCTGCTCTTGAAGCCGTTGAGGACACCCGTGCTGCCTTTTGCCAGCAGTTCGTTCATTTCCGCGTCGGTGAGCGTCCTGCCCGCCATCTGGCGGAACACGGGCAGGGCGCAGTCCGGGTTGTCGCAGCGCACCACCTTGCCGTAGAACTGCATCGTACCCTTGCCGCACTTGGGGCAGGCACAGTCCGATGCCTTGTGCCCGAACAGCTTGTCCGAGGCAAGCAGTTCCGTGGTGATTTTCCGGGTATAGCTTTCAATGTCGCGGATGAATGCCTCGTGCGGCATCCTGCCTTTTTCTATCTCCGCCAGTTCCGCCTCCCAGCGTCCCGTCATCTCCACGTCGGCGATGTCCATGCCCCTGACGATGGAATACAGGGCAAGCCCTTTCTCCGTCGGCACGAGCGACTTCTTCACGCGCACCATGTATTCCCTTTTGAGCAGGGTCTCGATGATGGCGGCACGGGTGGCGGGCGTGCCGATGCCGCAGTCCTTCAACGCCTGCCGCGCTTCCTCGTCCTCCAAGCCCTCGCGCCCGGCGGTCTCCATCGCCGCCAGCAGGGTGCTTTCGGTATGCAACGGCTTCGGGCGTGTCATGCCCGAACTCATCGAACAGCCGCTCATTGCCAATATATCACCTTCTTTCCAGTCGGGCAAAACGGTGTCTATGTTGTCCTCGCCATAGACCGACCGCCAGCCCGCCTTGCGCACGATGCAGCCTTTTGTCTCGAACGCTATGCCCTCACACTCCGCCCGGACGGTGGTCGTGTCCTTGACGCACTCCGGGGAGAACGCTTCCACCATGCGCCCCACAATCATGTCGTAGATGGTCTGCTCGTCCTTGTAGAGCGCCAATGGACGGTTGGGTGTCACCAACAGGGCATGGTGGTCGGTCACTTTCGAGGCGTCCACGCTGCGGCGGTTCAGTCCGTCCAAGGCTCCAATCTTCTCCGCAAAGGAAGAATGGGTTGCCAGACGGTCGAACAGCATGGGCACTTCGTCAAACACGTCCTCCGGGATGTAGCGGCTTGATGTTCTCGGATAGGTGACGAGCTTCGCCTCGTAGAGCTTCTGCACGAGGGCGAGCGTCTGTTCCGCCGTGAAGCCGTGCCTCGTGTTCGCCTTCTTTTGTAGCGTGGTCAGGTCGTACAGGAGCGGAGGGTTCTCTATCTTTTCCCTCTTTTCGACTTTGGTAACGGTTGCTGCCATCTGTTCCTTTACCTTATTATATAGTATGGCGGCTTCCTCCTTGTCCTTCCATTTCTCCACCGAGGCGAACTTCACGACCTCATCCACGCTCCCCGCCGGCGTGGTGAAATGGAGCTGG
>SKEG01000847.1_pt1 | contig 24279 bp, 25 predicted proteins | sample 4826631 | NCBI WGS metagenome assembly SKEG01 (sample SAMN11008815, study PRJNA524170) | human gut metagenome | biome: Human fecal sample; material: Feces; isolation source: fecal sample from pouch patient p26, p34, p50 | host: Homo sapiens | place: Israel: Tel-Aviv | collected 2016-11-02
CCATTTCTTCTGTGGTTTTTTGTTACACTGATAGTATGCTCTAACACACAAAAGATACTCTAGGAGTTTTTACATAAACTAACATTTTTTTCAAATTAATATACAACTTTAAATTTCTTTTCTCCATCTTTTAATGAACGCTCTTCAGATTGTACTTCATCAATTCTTATAAAACGATGCCCGTCATTCTTTGTCTGTTCTAAAAATTGTTGAATTGACACTTTTGTTCCCTGTACTTCTGCTTCTACAGATCCATCTGGAAGATTTCTAACCCATCCAGTCAAGTGGCATCTTTCTGCATTCATACATACAAAAAACCGAAAACCAACTCCTTGTACTCTTCCAATAAATCGAAAATAATAACGAACCATAAGTTTTCCTCCTATAAATTATGTGCAAGTTGAATTTGCTCTTCCAGCCGACTGTTTTTTAAATCTGAAAAATCAAATCCTTTTTCTTCCAGCGCATGGACGGCATCCGAAGCTTGTTTCATAATATCTGCATTCGTATAAATATCTGCAAGAACAAAATCCATCATTCCACTTTGCCTGACCCCAAAGAAATCTCCGGGACCACGAAGTTTTAGATCTTCATTTGCAATATAAAATCCATCATTTGATCTATTCAATACTTCCAGACGCTGCATTGTTTCTTTCTTCTTAGAAGCTGTCATAAAAATACAATAAGACTGATGAACACCACGTCCTACACGTCCTCTTAGCTGGTGCAATTGTGCCAGTCCAAAACGTTCTGCATTTTCTACCATCATAACCGTTGCATTCGGTACATTGACTCCAACTTCCACAACCGTCGTAGAAACAAGAACGTCAATTTTTCCTTCCGAAAATTCATCCATTATTTTTTGTTTTTCCAAAGATTTCATCTTTCCATGAAGGTATTCGATACGAATTGACGGTGAAAGACTGCCTCGAAGCATTTGTGCATACTGAATAACATTTTCTCCTTCCATCGTCTCACTTTCTTCTACCATTGGACAAATGACATATACTTGTCTTCCTTCCCTTACTTGCCTTTCCATAAAACGATAGGCATTCGGGCGATAACTTGTATTTACCACACAATTTTTGATTGGCAGCCGGCTTTTTGGCACTTCGTCCACTAATGATACATCGAGATCTCCATATAAAATAATTGCAAGTGTTCTTGGAATTGGTGTTGCGCTCATCACAAGTACATGTGGAGAATTTCCTTTTAGTGAAAGCTTTTGTCTCTGACGCACTCCAAAGCGATGCTGTTCGTCTGTAATAACAAGTGCCAGATCATCATACTCTACTTTATCCTGAATGAGTGCGTGAGTTCCAAGAACAATGTCTATCTGATGTTCTTTGATTTTTTTATAAATTTCTCTTTTTTCTTTTGCTTTCGTAGAACCTGTCAACAAAGCAATTCTCACTTCAAATGGCCTAAGGAGCTCACAAAACGTCTCATAATGCTGCTTGGCAAGAACTTCTGTGGGTGCCATTAAAACCCCCTGATAACCACTTTTCGCACACATTAAAAGCAAAAGAACTGCAAGAATTGTCTTTCCAGACCCAACATCTCCCTGCACTAAACGATTCATCACTTTTCCAGAAGCCAAATCCCTTTGCATTTCTTTGAACGTTCTCATCTGTGCCCCTGTCAATTGATATGGAAGACTTTTCAATAACTTTTCTACTTCTGGCCCAGCTTCTATTTTGTAAGAACTTTCTTCCACAGCCTCTTCTTTTGAAATCATATGCATTGCTGAAATAAAAATAAAGAATTCATCAAAGATTAAACGTTTTTTTGCTTCCACCAATTGTTCCTTTGATTTTGGAAAATGAATATCCCAGATTGCCTGACTATAATCCATCAAATGATACCGTTTCAAGGTCTCATATGGAAGATATTCTGAAATTGCCATTATATATTCCTTTGTCTGATGGATGGCCTTTGATATTATCTTATTCGTCAATCCACTGGTCAACGGATAAACTGGCTGAAGCGTTTTCTGCTGTTTCTGATAATCATCTAGCTGAAAAATTTCTGGATGTTCCATGACTATCGCTCCATTTTTAAAAACTGGTGTCCCAACAAAAATATAATCTTCTCCCCGGTGTAATTGTTTTTTTAAATATGGCATATTAAACCATGTAAGCCGAATCGTACCAGTTCCATCTTTTGCAAGACAAGAAACAACTTTCAAACGTCTTATGTACTGAATATGAACCTCTGAACAAATTTTGACAAGAATGGATGCCCTCTGTCCAACTTCCAACTCACAAAGATCCATTGGATCCTCATAAGTCAAATAATATTTGGGGTACATTGTGATCAAACTGTCTACATCCCTGATCCCCATTTTTCCAAAAGCCGCTGCTGTCTTTTCTCCAATTCCCTTTAATTCTAAAATATTTGTTGTACCATCCATAAATGCACTCCCCGATATTCTTTTTAGAAGAAAAAAGAGAGAGTATAACCTCCCCCTTTTTCGCTCTTATTCAACAGATAACAGGAAATAGTAAATTGGTTGTCCTCCATACTCAAACTGCACATCACATTCATCATATTTTTTTTGTACTTTTTCAAAAAGTTTTTGTGCATCTTCTTCCTTCATATCTTGTCCATAATAGATACAGATTAACTCACTATCTTCATCGACCATATCTTCCAGCAATTTCATCGTGACTGTCTCGATGCTCTTGCCTACTTCCTGGATTCCATCATCATCAATTCCCATAATATCATCGACATGAATTTCTTTTCCATTAACCGAAGTATCACGGACTGCATAGGTAACTTCTCCAGTCTTTACATTTTCAAGCATTTCCTTCATATTTGCTTCATTTGTTTCAATATCTTTATCAGATTCAAATCCAATAAATGCAGAAATTCCCTGCGGAACCGTCGTTGTCGGAATAATAATCACATTCTTGTCTTCCACAAGAGACTGTGCCTGTGTTGCTGCAAGAATGATATTTTTATTATTTGGAAGAATAAATACGGTATCTGCATTGACCTGTTCAATAGCTTCTAGCATATCCTCTGTGCTTGGATTCATTGTTTGACCACCTTCAATTAGGTAGTCAACACCAAGACCGCGGAAAATTTCGTTCAATCCATCACCAATGGAAACCGCAACAAAGCCATATGGTTTCCTTTCTTCTTTCGCTTTTGCCTCTGCCTCTTCGGCCTCTTTGATTTCTTCTGAAAGCTGTAAGCGTTCTTGATGTTCCTCACGCATATTGTCAATCTTCATGCTGGTAAGATTCCCATAGGAAAGTCCTTTCTCAATGGCTTTTCCTGGATGGTTTGTATGCACATGAACTTTTACAATATCGTCATCTCCAACGACGACAACACAATCTCCAATTCCAGAAAGGAATTTTTTAAATTCTACTTCCTTATCATCATTCCATGGCTCTTTTGTCATAACGATAAATTCGGTACAATATCCAAATTTAATATCTTCTTCCTTTGTAATTCCGATTTCTGCTGTCTTTGCTTTCTTTACTATTGGTTTTTCTATACCAGAAAGATCGATTTCTTTTCCAAGCAATACATCCACAGCACCTTGAAGAAATTCTACAAGTCCCTGCCCTCCAGAGTCAACCACACCTGCCTCTTTTAAAACAGGAAGCATCTCTGGTGTTCTTTGTAAAATTGCATTTGCTTCTTCCATTACTGTCTGCGCAAATTTTTCAAAGTTTTCTTCTTTTCTAGCTACTTTCACTGCTGTATCCGCCGTTACTTTCGCAACAGTAAGGATCGTTCCTTCTTTTGGCTTCATAACTGCTTTATATGCAGTATCCGCTGCATGTTTAAATCCTTCTGCTACCGCTTTGGTATCCAGTACGTCTTTATCTTTGACTCCTTTATAAAATCCGCGGAACAGCTGAGAAAGAATCACACCAGAGTTACCTCTGGCCCCGCGCAGAGAACCACTGGAAAGCCCTCTTGTAATTTCCTTGATTGTAACCTCAGCTCCTGTTACTTCTTTTGCCGCTGCAATTGCTGTCATTGTCATATTGGTACCGGTATCTCCATCTGGTACCGGGAATACGTTTAATTCGTTAATATATTCTTTTTGTGCCTCCAGACGTTTTGCACCACCGATTAACATCTTTTGTAATAAAGACGCATCTATCTGTTTCATATCTTTTGCCTCCATCATTATCCTATATCCTTTACGCCCTCAACATAAATATTGATTCGCTCTACTTCCAGACTGGTAAATTCTTCCACTCTGTACTTTACAGATTCCATAAGATTGTTGGCAACTGCAGAAATGGAAACACCATAAGACACGATGATATGAAAGTCAATCGTAATCTTATTATTATTTACAGAAACAAAAACACCTTTTCTGATGTTATCTCTTGTCAACAATTTGACAATTCCATCTTTCATATTCACCATTGCCATGCCGACAATACCAAAACAACCGAGGGCACAAATCCCTGCATATTTCGCAATTACCTGATTTTCAATGGAAATTTCTCCATTTTTTGTACTCATATGTCCTTTCATAGTATTACCTCCAACCGAGCATTATAAGATGATTATACTATTTATCGTTCAAAAAGAAAAGCAAATTTATTCTTGATTTTTATAAATCAATCTGTTAGAATGAAATAGTTGTCGAGCCCGGAATATAAAATATTGGGAAAAGGAAAAGATTTGAAGAAGGAGGTGCTAACATGGCAAAATGTGCTATTTGTGGAAAAGGTGCTCATTTTGGAAATGCAGTCAGCCATTCACATAGAAGATCAAACAAAATGTGGAAATCAAATATTAAATCCGTAAAAGTGAAAGTTAACGGCGGAGCTAAGAAAATGTACGTTTGTACTTCTTGCTTAAGATCCGGTAAGGTTGAACGTGCATAGTTCACAGGATTTTGAATAAAACCACTAAGAGTTGGATGATTTATCCGACTCTTTTTTATTTCACAAAACTATTCGCTCATCGAAAAAACAGACAATATCCAAGAAGCCAGCATGCCATGCAAAGAAGTACTTTCATAAACTCATCCTGAAGAAACAGACCCGTAATCAATCCAAGTCCAAAAAAGAAAATTGCGATTCCGCATACCCGTTTCATAAATCTCCCCGCATACTTCTGTAATACAGAATATGAAAAAAAGAGTCATTTTATGACTCTTTTTCCAGATCATCTACGATATCTTCCAGTGTTTCTTCTTTGTTTGTAAACTTATCAATCACATCTGGAACCATATCAAGAAGCTTTACAATTGTTTCCTGATTTTTGACATTTACAAGCTTTGTCTGCCCATTGCGAATGACAAGAACCGCACTTGGTGTCAATTTTCCTCCAATTCCTCCGCCGCTTCTACTTTTTTTATCGCCACTCATATCTCCGGCACCCATACCAAAAGATACATCAACCAGCGGAAGAATAATGGTATCTTTAATATAAATTGGCTCTCCTACCACTGTTTTTGATGTCATGAAACCTTCCATTCCATTAAAAAGAGAATGGACTGTATCACTAAAATTTTCTTTCCCCATAGTCAACCTCCTATTATACTGATCACACGGTCTTTTTGCTTGATCAAATCTTTGTCTTTATATATTTTCCATAACAGACGCAAAATCTTATAACGCCTGATTCTTCCCGCTATAAGGATATGCCCTTCGAAAGCCTTTCCTGTAAAATCAGAATTAATATCAAGATGATCCCCGTAAAGAGGAATTCCCATAGCAAGCCATCCAAGAATTTTCCCTGTTTGGGCAGGATCCTCCAGTCCAAAAGTAATTTCTCCTTCTAATTTCTGAGGTATCAAATACCGCAATACATTAAAAGCATAACTTTTTACTCTAAAAAAAGCCGCACATATTTTTTCATCTTCTGGCAAGCCTTTGATTGTTCCAATCTTGACGACTATTTTTTTCAATTTTTCAAATAAATTTTTTGCTTTTTTATAAAGATTTTGAAAGAAAACACGAATTTTTTCTATTGGATTCTCTTTTTGCTCTTCCTTTTTTTCAGAAACCTCTCTTTGATCCTCCTGTTCCAAAGGCTCATCCCATGTAAGTTCTAAAACATCTTGTGTATTTTTTTCTTCTTCTGAAGAAACGGCCACCATCGGTTCTTCTTCTTTTTTCTTTTCCATAGGTGGTTCTTTCTTCTCTGAAATCGTTGTCTTTTTTTTCTTTTTTACTACAACATCTTTTTTTTGTCTTCCAAAAACAGACCATTTTTCTGGATTGCTGTGATAAATTGGAATACCGAGTATTCGAATCCAAAAAGAGAGATCTTCTTCGTAAGAAATTCTTGCCCAAATAAAAAACCATCGAACTCTTCCTTGAAATGTTGGCTTTTTTTCATAATAAGAGCCTTCTGCCCGATAAGAAATTGGCAGAATCAAAAACAAAAGAAGAAGAAGGATCGGAATTAAAATGACAATTCCAATGATTTTCAATATGAAACATAAGACACTTAATACGATACTCATAAATCTTCTCCACAAAAATAAGTTGCTACTTTATTTATCATATCACATTCTGACAAATCATCCAATATCCGTCTTAATAAAACAAAAGCATCTTCTTGACTGGCAGCAATCCCAACAATCGTAAAATCTTCTGACTCATAAAAATCAGAAAGCAACTGTGTATACTCATAGATCTCCAAAAACGCTGACTTCCATAAAGGAAGTGTGATGCAATAGATTTTAGGAATGCTTTTTTTATTCTTTATCTTTTGTAATATTCGTTCCTGTATCGGTTTTAAAATTTCTGTTATGTATACATTTTTCGCTATTTTCATTGATTTTCACCTGTTAAAAAAAATGGGGATGTATTTGCTACATCCCCATTTTATCATATAATCTTGTCGATTATTCACCAATTTTAACAACTTTCAGCATGTTTGTAACGCCTTTTCCACGGTGGTCTGCAGGACCTCCTCCTGTCAGTACCAATACGTCATCTTTCTCTGCAAGTTTTGCATCCATTACGATCTCTGTTGCTTCATCCAGAAGTTCCTGTGTTGATTTTGCTTTATGAGACAGGAATGGACGAACACCCCAGTATAACTGCATTTTACGAACAATTGCTTCATCTGGTGATAAACCAATGATCTGTGCATCTGGTTTGAATTTTGATACGATTCTTGCTGTAAATCCGGACATGCTGGATGCAAGAATACATTTTGCATTAATGTTATGTGCAGTCTGTACTGCTGAGTAAGCAACTGCTGCAGAAATTCCACGGTGTACATAGATAGAACGGAAGTCTCTTACTTTAGAATCCAGATGGATTTCTGTAGAAATAGCGATCTGGTTCATCATACGAACAGCTTCTACTGGATATTTTCCTTTTGCTGTTTCACCAGATAACATAATTGCATCTGTTCCGTCATAAATTGCGTTTGCAACGTCTGTTACTTCAGCTCTTGTAGGACGTGGGTTACGGATCATAGAATCTAACATCTGTGTTGCTGTAACAACTGGTTTGAAAGCATTGTTACATTTCTTAATGATTGCTTTCTGCATAAATGGTACTTCTTCTGCAGGAATTTCAACACCAAGGTCACCACGTGCAACCATGATACCATCAGAAGCATCGATGATCGCATCAATGTTTTCTACACCTTCTACGTTTTCAATCTTAGAAATAACACCAACATGCATATTATGTGCTCCGATGATTTCTTTGATTTCTTTTACAGCGTCTGCATTACGGATGAAAGATGCTGCGATATAATCAATTCCATTTTCCAGACCAAATTCAATATCATTTTTATCTTTTTCTGTAATTGATGGAAGATTTACTCTTACGTTCGGTACGTTAACACCTTTACGGCTTCCAAGCATTCCTCCATTAACAATGTTACATACGATATCTGTTCCGTCTTTAATTTCTTTTACTTCAAGACCAATCAGACCATCATCGATTAAGATTGTGTTTCCTGCTTCAACGTCCTGAGGAAGTTCATCGTATGTAATGCTTACGATTTTATCTGTTCCTTTTACGTCTCTTGTTGTCAGAGTAAATTCTTCTCCTGTTTTTAATTCAACGTCATCATCTGTTTCCAGTAATCCTGTACGAATTTCTGGTCCTTTTGTATCCAGAAGAATAGCAATTGGTAATCCAAGCTCTTCTCTAAATTTTTTGATTCTTTTGATTCTTCCTAACTGTTCCTCGTGGTCACCATGAGAGAAGTTCAGACGTGCAATGTCCATACCTTCTATCATCAGCTGTTTTAATACAGCATCATCATCCGTTGCCGGACCCATAGTACAAATAATTTTTGTCTTCTTCGTTAGCATAATAATCTCCTTTTACCTCATATATATATCAATGTTAATGACTCACTTTTTCACATGCTTATGGGTAAACAAATGATCTTGACAATATTCATAATCCCCATCGCATTTTGAACAATATCGAAATTCAAGTGTTGGATCGTCTAATTCTGTACGATGACAAACTGCACATTCATGCATAGCCCCGTCTTTCTTTTTTGCAAAAGAAGACGATCCCTTCACCATTTTTTTCTTTGCCGCAGCTTTTCTTGCAAAAGAAGCACCTCTGTTGCGAATCCGCCTCATAGAAAAGAAAAATAGAAGAAAATTCAACATTGCCGCTATAACTGATACTTTTACCGAAATACCATATGCTGTAATTCCTGACGATAAGAAAATATACAAAAGATAAATCCCATCTAGATAAGCAAGCCATTTCACACGGATCGGAACAATCATGTAAAGATATACTTGCATGTCTGGAAACATCATGGCATACGCTAAAAACATCGTCATATTTAGATAAAATGTGTCCATATATACTGCAGAAGCCGCAATATCCCCTTGAGAAAAATGCAGCACTGCATATGTAAGGAACGCTCCAAGGATTGTCCCTAACACTCCAATGAAATAATACATATTAAACCGGAAGCTTCCCCACACTTGTTCCAGCGAAGAACCGATTGAATAATAAAATAATAACACAAAAATAATAAAAATTAAATTACTGCTTGGTGCAATCAAAAGAAAGGTAATAATTCTCCATACCTGTCCATGAAGAACCCAATAAGGGTTCAGTGCCAGCATTTCGTACATATTCGGATTGAGTCTTTCAAGAACAAATCCGATTGCATATAGCAATACGATAATCTTCGGCAAATTCGGTATGGCATATTTTCCAAACTTTTCTTCCAGTTTATTTAACCACATATCAAACCTTTCCTAAAACATTTTCTTTTTTCCTAATACAATACCACCAATCACAGTTAAGATTGCAGAAGCAACAATCAAAACCGCAAAACCATAAGGCTTGTCTGCCATAGGTACCGGGACATTCATGCCCCAGAAACTTGCGATCATTGTTGGAATTGACATAACAATTGTAATCACTGCCAAAACTTTCATGACAATATTCAGATTATTAGAAATAACCGATGCATAGGCATCCATTGTTCCGCTTAAAATATTGCTATAAATATCTGACATCTCAATTGCCTGTTTGTTCTCGATAATAACATCATCCAACAATTCCTCATCTTCTGGATATTGTTTAATTTTTTCAATTTTTAAAAGCTTTTCCAAAACCAGCTCATTTCCACGAAGGGATGTGGAAAAATAAACCAAACTCTTTTCTAACTCTAAAAGTTCAATCAATTCTTGATTTTTTGTAGAAATATGAAGTTTTTTCTCTACTTCATCACTTTTTTTATCAATCGAACGCAGATATTGAAGATAAAGGGATGCATTCCGATAAAGAATCTGAAGAATAAATCTTGTCCGTTTAAATGTCCAGAAATTTCTCACTTTTCCATCTCGGAAATCCATCAGAACCGGTGTTTCTACAAGACATACCGTAATAATCACCTGATTTGTTAAAATAATACCACATGGGATTGTTACAAAATATTCTTTTTCTTTTCGCTCTTCCGTCACAGGAATATCCACGATGATCAATGTATAATCATCTTCCACCTCAATACGGGAACGTTCTTCCTCATCCAGAGGAGCCTTAAGATGATCAAGGTCAATCTTATGTTCTCTGGAAATCTGCACCAGTTCAGAAGCTGTCGGATGAATTAACGATATCCAAGAACCTTCTATTGTTTCACTGACTTCGTTAATTTGATTATCCATGGTGCGGTAATACTTAATCATCCCGGTTCTCCCTTCCTTAAAATTTTTTCTGCGCGCTTTCTTCCATTATAAATAACTCAATTTGCTTTGTCAATTAACAGTACTGTACCAACTGGTAGGGTCAATTTCCTAATTTTTTTGTTAGTTTTTGCTAAATTTTCTACTGTTGTTTTGTTAGTTTTTGCTATCTCAACAATGGTATCCCCTTCTTTTACCACATATGGAACAACTGCTCCTGAGATAACGGGTGTATATCCTGGAATACATAATTCATCACCAACTTGAAGATCATATACATTTACAAATGGATTATGTCTCATAATATCTTTGACACGGATCCCATAATTTACTGCAATCTGATACAATGTATCCTTCTCTTTTACCACATAGACACTGCCTCTGCAACTATTTTGATCTGTCATTTTTCTTTCCTTTGCTTTTTTTATAGACTATGCCATCACATCATTTTGTTTCCATTATTTTCACCAAAAAAAATAATAATATTCCCTATTTACAAAACCCAACGATTTTATATATAATAAGTAGTAATGCAAAAATGCAAATTTAGAAAGTAGGTATACGAAAAGATGAAACGATTAGGAATTGATATCGGTTCAACAACCGTTAAAGTTGCTGTGATCGATGAACAACATAATATACTTTTCTCCGACTACCAGCGACATTTTGCAAAAATTCAGGAAACTTTAGCTTCCTTATTACGAAAAGCAAAAGACCAGATAGGAGAAACAACCTTTGCTCCGACCGTAACAGGTTCCGGTGGTCTTTCTATATCATCATATTTAGAAATACCTTTCTGTCAGGAAGTTGTGTGTGTATCCACAGCATTGCAGGATTACGCTCCACATACTGACGTTGCCATCGAACTTGGCGGGGAAGATGCAAAAATCATTTACTTTACACATGGTATTGATCAAAGAATGAACGGTGTATGTGCAGGTGGAACCGGTTCCTTTATTGATCAAATGGCTTCTCTGCTGCAAACAGATGCCGCAGGATTGAATGAATATGCAAAAGATTATGACACAATCTATCCGATTGCTGCCAGATGTGGTGTATTCGCAAAATCAGATATTCAACCATTGATTAATGAAGGGGCAACAAAACCAAATCTTGCCGCTTCTATTTTTCAGGCTGTTGTTAACCAGACCATCAGCGGTCTTGCCTGCGGAAAACCAATCCGTGGAAATGTAGCCTTCCTTGGAGGTCCTCTTCATTTCCTTACAGAGCTAAAAAATGCCTTTATCCGTACATTAAATTTAAAAGATGATGAAATTATCGCACCAACACATTCTCATCTGTTTGCAGCCGTTGGTGCTGCTTTAAACGCAAAAGAAGATGTCACTACTGATTTTTCTCATCTTTTAAAACAATTTGAACGAAAAATCCAGCTCAAGCAGGAAGTAGAACGTCTGGAACCACTGTTTTCAAGCCAGCAGGAATATGAACGTTTTGTTAAAGATCATAACCGCCATATCGTAAAACGTGGTGATTTATCTACATACAAAGGAAACTGTTATCTTGGTATCGATGCCGGTTCAACAACAACAAAAGTTGCTCTTGCAGGAGAAAACGGTGAACTTTTATACAGTTATTATAATAACAACAATGGAAGCCCTCTTCATGCAGTTGTAGAAGCACTTCACCAAATTGATGAACAAATGCCTGAAACTGCAACCATTGTTTCTTCTTGCTCAACCGGCTATGGAGAACATTTGATCAAAGCTGCCTTAAACCTTGATTTTGGAGAAGTAGAAACGATTGCTCATTATTATGCGGCTGCTTTCTTTGATCCTGAAGTTGATTGTATCCTTGATATTGGCGGACAGGATATGAAATGCATCCGTATTAAAAACGGAGTTGTTGATGACGTGCAGTTAAATGAAGCTTGTTCTTCTGGATGTGGTTCCTTTATTGAAACCTTTGCAAAATCCTTAAATCACTCCGTACAAGATTTTGCCAAAGTTGCTTTAACTGCAGAACATCCAATTGATCTTGGGTCCCGTTGTACGGTATTTATGAACTCTAAAGTAAAACAGGCACAAAAAGAAGGCGCAAGCGTTGGTGATATTTCCGCCGGACTTGCTTACTCCGTTATTAAAAATGCTCTTTACAAAGTAATTAAACTTACCGATCCTTCCGATCTTGGAAAACATATCGTTGTACAAGGCGGTACTTTTTATAATGATGCCGTTTTACGAAGCTTTGAACGTATTTCTGGCTGTCATGCAGTCCGTCCAGATATTGCCGGTATCATGGGTGCATTCGGATCTGCACTAATTGCTAGAGAGCGCTATGAAAAAGGTATGAAAACTTCTATGCTTCCAATGGAAGAAATCTTTGCTATGAGCGTCGATACTTCCATGACAAGATGTAAAGGTTGTACAAATCACTGCCTCTTAACAATCAATAAATTTTCTAACGGACGCCGTTATATTACCGGTAACCGCTGCGAACGAGGAGTTGGAAAAGAGCCAAATGCTGATCATGTGCCAAACCTTTATGATTTTAAACTTCATCGTACCTTTGACTATGAACCGCTTTCCGAAGAAAAAGCAACTCGTGGTGTGATTGGTATTCCAAGAGTTTTAAATATTTATGAAAATTATCCATTTTGGTATACATTCTTCACAGACCTTGGATTCCGTGTCGTAATCTCTCCGGAATCTTCCCGCAAGATTTATGAACTTGGTATTGAATCCATCCCAAGTGAATCCGAATGTTACCCAGCAAAATTAGCCCATGGACATGTTATGTGGTTAATTAAGCATGGAATCAAAGATATTTTCTATCCTTGCATTCCTTATGAACGTGATGAAACAGAAGGGGCAAATAATCACTATAATTGTCCGATTGTTACTTCCTATGCAGAAAATATTAAAAACAACATGGAAGAATTAGAAACCGAACACATTAACTTTATGAATCCATTCCTTGCACTGGATAATGAGGAAGCTTTAAAATCACGTCTTCTGGAAGAATTAAATGTTCATTATGACTTAAATGCTGAAGAAGTCAATCGTGCCGTTACAAAAGCTTATAAAGAACTTGCACAGGTTCGTGATGACATTCGCAAAAAAGGAGAAGACGTACTTGCTTACCTCGCAGAAACTGGCCGCACCGGAATTGTTTTATGCGGACGTCCATATCATATTGATCCTGAAATCAATCATGGTATTCCAGAACTGATTAACTCTTACGGAATTGCCGTTTTGACTGAAGACTCCATTTCACATCTGTCTAAGGTCGAACGTCCATTAAATGTACAAGACCAGTGGATGTATCACTCCAGATTGTATGCTGCTGCAAACTATGCAAAAGCAAACAAACAGTTAGAAGTGATCCAGCTAAATTCCTTCGGATGCGGACTGGACGCCGTAACAACCGATACCGTTAAGGATATCCTAACAAAATCCGGACGCATCTATACGGTATTAAAAATTGATGAGGTTAATAACCTAGGTGCTGCAAGAATTCGTATTCGTTCCTTAATTAGTGCCGTCCGTGTTCGTAAAAAACATAAGATTGAACCAAAACCAGTATCACCGGCAATTAAGCGTGTAGAATTCACAAAAGAAATGCGTAAAGACTATACACTTCTGGTACCACAGATGTCTCCAATTCATTTTGAATTTCTGGAGCCTGCCTTAAAAGCCTGTGGATATAATGTAAAAGTTTTACAACAAGGCGGCATGGATGATGTCAATACAGGATTAAAATTTGTAAACAATGATGCATGTTATCCTTCTTTGATTGTCATTGGACAGCTGATGAATGCATTGCTTTCTGGAAAATATGATACGCGCAAAATCGCACTTGTTATTTCTCAGACCGGTGGTGGATGCCGTGCAACCAACTATATTAGTTTTATCCGCCGTGCTCTTGAAAAAGCAGGTTATGGATATATTCCTGTTGTCGGATTAAGCGCCCAGGGAATTGAAAAAAATAGTGGATTTACATTTACACCAGGTTTGTTAAATCGTGCCGTACAGGCGATTATCTACGGTGATGTCTTTATGAGAACGGTTTACCATACAAGACCTTATGAGGCAAAACCAGGATCTGTAAATAAATTACATAGACGCTGGGCTGCCAAGTGTAAACGCGATATTGTAAAAGGTAATTTCTTTACTTTCCAAAAAAATATTCGCGGAATTATTCATGATTTTGACCGGATTCCACTAAAGAATATCAAAAAACCTCGCGTTGGAATTGTTGGGGAAATCCTTGTAAAATTCCTTCCGGATGCTAATAACCATTTAGTAGAACTTCTGGAACGCGAAGGTGCTGAAGCTGTTGTCCCTGATTTACTTGATTTCTTTATGTACAGCTTCTATAATAGCAACTTTAAATACCGCTATCTCGGAAAATCAAAGAAATCAGCAATGGTCAGCAACTCTGCAATTTGGCTTGTTGAACGCTACCGCCAGACTTTACGAAAAGAATTAGCCAAAAGTCATCGTTTTGAACCACCTGCCTATATCAAAGATTTGGCTTCCTACGCAAAGCCTTTTGTATCGATCGGAAATCAAACAGGAGAAGGATGGTTCCTGACTGGTGAAATGGTAGAATTGATCCACAGCGGTGCTCCAAATATCGTATGTACACAGCCATTTGCCTGTCTTCCAAACCATGTTGTTGGAAAAGGTGTTATTAAAGAAATCCGTCAGGCATTCCCTGAAGCAAATATCGTAGCCATCGATTATGATCCTGGAGCCAGCGAAGTCAATCAGATCAATCGAATCAAACTCATGCTTTCTGCAGCAGAGAAAAATATGGAATAACTGCAAATTGCAATTCATTTTCTTTCAACATGAAATAAAAAAATTCAGCCATCTGGTTTTGAGTCTTTCTCATACCACTGGCTGAATTTTTTTTAATTTTCTTTTAAAATTTCTTCCAGAATTGCTGCTGCGTCTTCAATACATCCTGGACAGGCTCTTAAGACTTTTCCTGTCTCAACACCTTTTAGATCTTTACAAATCGTTGCTTTATTTTTTTCCTGAAATCTTTCCACCAATTCTGCGGCTAACTTGTAAGTCGCTCCTTTGGATGTTGGTTTTTCAAGATTCGCTGCACTCTTTAATGCTCCGATCACAGCAACTGCTCCGGTAATAGCTCCACAAGTTCCTTCCATACATCCCATGCCAAGTCCATGTCCCTCCATTATTCGGAACATGATTTCTTCACTGATTCCACATTCTTCGGAAAATGCACATGCCACTGCCTGTGCACAGTTATAGCCTTTTTGATGGTTTTCTTCTGCTTTTTGTGTTTTGATACTCATTTTATTTTTCCTTCCACTTTCGTATCATCCATTCTCTTATCGTCTAACACTAATCCCTCTCTGATCCAGATATTCCTTCAGATCAGAAATCTTCAACTCATTAAAGTGAAACAGTGATGCTGCTAATGCGGCATCTGCTTTTCCTTCGGTTAGAGTATCATAAAAGTGTTCTTTTGTTCCTGCTCCTCCGGATGCGATCACTGGAATGTCCACATTTTCTGCGATGGTTCTTGTCAGTTCATTGTCATATCCAGCTTTTGTTCCGTCGCAGTCCATACTTGTTAGGAGAATTTCTCCGGCGCCACGACGATTGGCTTCCATTGCCCATTCCACAGCATCTAGCCCAACATCGATTCTTCCACCATTTTTATATACATTCCATCCAGACCCATCGGCTCTTTTTTTTGCATCGATTGCGACAACGACACATTGACTTCCAAATTTGTCGGCTGCATCATTGATGAGATTTGGGGTATTGATTGCTGAGGAGTTAATAGAGATTTTATCGGCTCCTTCTCGTAGGATGGCTTTGAAATCATCAACGGTACGGATTCCTCCGCCAACAGTAAATGGGATAAAAACCGTTTCTGCTACTTTTCTTACCATATCGATCATAATATTTCTTGCGTCAGAAGATGCAGTAATATCTAAAAAAACAAGTTCATCGGCTCCTGCCTTATCATAGGCTGCTGCGATTGCAACAGGATCTCCTGCATCAATTAAGTTTACGAAATTTACTCCTTTTACGACACGTCCAGCTTTTACATCTAGACATGGAATGATTCTTTTTGTGTGCATGCCAGTCCTCCTATAACGAAACAAAATTTTTCAATATGTGTAATCCTACCGTGCTGCTTTTTTCCGGATGGAATTGACAGGCAAAGATATTTCCTTTTTCTACGGAAGCGTGTATGGTTACTCCGTATTGTGTGGTTGCTGCTACAATGTCTTCGTCATCCGCTTTCAAATAATAAGAATGTACGAAATATACATATGGATCTTGCTCAAGTCCTTGAAATAATTTCGCTCCTTCTTTTATTTTAATATTGTTCCAGCCCATATGTGGAATTTTTAAATCACCTTGTTTTGGAATTCTTAAAATTTTTCCTGGCAGCAGGCCAAGTCCCTTGACCCCAGGTGCCTCATCGCTGCTTTCAAACATTAACTGAAGTCCCAGACAAATTCCAAGGAATGGAATTTCTCTTTTCACAACTTCCTGTATTGTTTCCACAAGTCCATACTGGTGAAGCTTTTCCATTGCATCTCCAAAGGCCCCAACTCCTGGCAAAATAACTTTATCACTTTTTAAAATTTCATCTCTGTCTCTTGTGATAATAGCTTCTTCTCCAAGAAAATTCAGCGCTTTTTCTACACTTTTGATATTTCCTGCATCGTAATCGATAATTGCAATCACTTTTTCTATCCTCCTGTCCTATCTTTCGTTGCCAAGAAACTCTTTGCTGTCCATGGCGATGGCTTCTCCTTTTCCTTTCAGCTCTTTTCCCATTTGATAAAGAGATTTATGTACCCTTACAAATGTTGCCTTTTCATTATAAAATGCCATTTTTTCAAACGGCCAACGGAACAGACTTGGAGTTTCAAATCCTTCTCCTAATTCTAATATAAAAAGCTTCTTATTTAAAGTCTTTTGTAACCATTTTGTATAATTTGCCCATGAATTTAAATAGGCGCCTTCAACATAAACACTCTTTGTCTCTTCGGTTCGAACATTAAAAATTAAAGGTTGTCCACATTTTGGACATTCCAAGGAATCAATGATTCCTGTTTCTTCATAATATTTGATTAGATCGGCAAGTCCCAAATTTGCTGGATAGAGCTGTTCATCGCATGGCTTACTGCATTGAAAGAAATCTCCATTTCCACACGGTGCTGTGATTTTTGCTTTATCCAACTTTGAATGATAAATAAGACCATCATCATTGCTTGTGATTACAAAGTAATTTTTACCTTCCAAGACTTCTTCTAATGGCTGAAAATAATCAACTCCTCCGAGTTTTAAAAGGTAATCTCTCTCATATACTGTTCTCATCCATTGGGATTTTTCATCATCTTTTCCAAGCAATTTTTGATAATTGGGATTCGTAATTTCCTTTTCAAACTGGATCAGTTTTTTCGCATGGAGTTCCTTTCCGATACCAACAAGTACTAGGTCCGCATCTTTGATCTGTTTTTCATAATCTTTTAACATACTTCTACCTTATCCTTTACTTCACATTTTTTATCTAATTCTACCTCAAAATAGAATTCCACGCCACCCTCAACATTCGAAACTCCATAATCTTTTCCATGAGCTTTCATTGTGGCTTCTACGATCGACAAACCAACTCCACTTCCACCATATTCTCTCGTCCTTGCTTTATCTACCTTATAAAATTTGACCCAAAGTTTATCCAGATCTTCTTCTGGTATATGTTTTCCTGTATTGTAAACATTAACTCTTAAGTTATCTCCATGACGGTTGTAATGAACACGAATCACACCATTTTTACTAACATGATTTCTAGCATTGCTTAAGTAATTGCTGACAACTTCCTCTATCATAAATTCATCTGCCCATACATGAACATCATCCTCAGAAAATTCTACGCGAACCCCTTCCTTTTCCATTAAAATGCGGTTCGAATTGATCATGTTTTGGATGAGTTCTGTAATATTAAATCGTTCCATTTCCACCTGATTATTTCCAAATTCGATTTGATTTAGCGTTAGAAGCTTTTGAACCATACGATTCATTTTTCTTGCCTCGTCCGTAATAACCTCACAGTAAAAATTTTTACTTTCTTCATCATCAAAAATATTATCTTTCAATCCTTCCGCATATCCCTGAATAAGAGCAATCGGAGTTTTTAATTCATGAGATACATGGGATAAAAATTCTTTTCGCATTTCATCGATCTGAACTTTTTGTTGGATATCCTGCTGCAATTCGTTGTTTGCCGTTTTTAACTCTGAAATTGTCAATTCCAATTTTCTAGATAACTCATTCAGACTTCGCCCAAGCCTTCCGAGTTCATCGTCTTCAATATTTTCAATTTTCACATCAAAATCAAGATTTGACATTCGATTCGCTGCATTTGCCATCTCTTCGATTGGTCTGGTAAAACGTCTGCTGAAAATATACATAGCAACGCCACCGCCAAGTACAAGAAAAATACCAACATAAGCCGTAAATCTTCCTGACAATCTTGCACTCGTCTGGATACTTTCCATCGGTGTACTGATCAAAACAACATATTGTTGATCCAGTGTTCCAAGAAGGTTAATACTTGTTCCCATCTCTTTGCTACTGTTTGTAATGACACCGTATCCTTTCTCTTTGATCTGACTCTCTATTTGATCGGCTTTTTTTAAAATGTTTTCCATTCCTTTATACAGACTGCTTTTTTCTCCTTCTGAGAAATAAACAATATTACTGGATGGATTCATGATCAAAATGCGATAATTATATCGATTTCGCACTTTATCGATATCCTTTGTATCAATCGTGTCTGCCTTAAAAATTACTTTCAGCTTCTGGTAAGCTTCTTTAATATTTTTTTTCTCTTTCATTGTATAATATGGCTTTAACATTACAAGATTGATCCCAACAGAACAAAGAATCGTTGCCCCTAAGATGATGATTAACATCATCGTCATCTTCATTTGTATTGTTTGTTTTTTAAACACTCGACTTTTCAATGTTATTCAACCTCAAATTTATATCCCATACCCCAGATCGTATGAATATATTTTCCTTTTTTCCCAAGTTTACTTCTTAATTTCTTTACATGTGTATCAATGGTACGAGCATCTCCAAAATAATCATAATTCCATACCTGGTTTAAAATGTTTTCTCTTGTCAAAGCTCTTCCCTCATTTTGCATAAAAAACTGAAGCAATTCAAATTCTTTATAGCTTAATTCAATACTCTTTCCATCTACGGACACATGATGAGCTCCAAGATCCATCTCAATTCCTCCAGCTTCAATATTTTCATCTTCTAGCTGATTGGTTCTTCGTAAAATTGCCTCGATCCTTGCAACAAGAATTTTAGGACTAAACGGTTTGGAAATATATTCATCCACACCAAGTTCAAATCCTTGTAATTCGTCCTGTTCCTGATCTTTGGCTGTTAGCATGATAATAGGCACCTTTGATACTTTACGAATCTCTTTTACCACTTCCCAGCCATCCATTTTCGGCATCATAACATCTAACACGAGCAGATCAATTCCCTTTGTTCCAAAAAAGACATCCACTGCCTCTTCACCATCTCCAGCTTCTAAAACCTGATATCCAGCTCTTGTAAGAAAGTCCTTGACAAGCTTACGCATTCTGCTCTCGTCATCAACGACTAATATTTTTAAATCATTCATTGTAAGATCCCTCCTGCAAAAAGTCCATTTTTTATTTTTTTATTATAGCATAGGAATATGATGAAACTGTGAATCTCCATTATATAGAAAAAAAGAAGCACATTTTCACCATAAAAATGTACTTCTTTCTTGATTTTTTCTAATTTTCTGAAATAGATTTAATTTTCTCTAATACAAAAATGATTACAATTCCAATAATAAAAAATACTGGATGGAATGTGTGAATCGTCATAGCAGCTTTCGTATGCTCCAATGTCGTTGGCCCCATAACGATCGCATATAAAGAGCCGATCATCATTCCAATGATAAAATAGATCATTTGTGAACGATGTTTATCCAATGCATTTTTGATTATCTTAATAATCAGTGCGATTCCCGTTAAAACACCACATCCAAAGATAATCATAACTGGCAGATAAGAAAAATTTAAATGAATGACTTCTTTTACTGCAGAAATAACCGGAACATAAAGTCCAAAAATCAAAAGCATTGTAGAACCGGAAATTCCAGGAAGGACCATTGCTGAAATTGCAATCATCGCAACTACAAAAATATAGATAGCCAACGAAATACTTAAGTGTTCTACGCTGACGCTGATTCCTTTTCCAGAAACCGGATTAAAATATGTAATTGCCCCAACAAGCACAATTCCAAGAATCGCCCATGGAATGTTTTGATACTTTCCTTTCAAAGAATCTTTTTCTTCTTTCCATATCAATGGAATTGCAAAAATAATTAATCCAAGAAACACTGAACTGATCTCATAAATTCTGTCATCAAAAATACTTGCCAATACAGATACGGCTGCTCCCATTCCAATGACCCAGCCAATTCCAATTCGCACAAGGAATTTCAGTGCTTCGATTCTTTCTTCTTTTGACCCGGAAATCAAATGATCCAGGGATGTAATAAACTTGTCATAAAATCCTAATAAGAATGCGACAGTTCCACCAGATACTCCAGGAACACTGTCTGCAAGGGCCATACAGAACCCCCTTACAAAATTAAGCATTTTCCTACTCCTATCTTTACATACATATCTTGTTTCAACTCACCGTCGGTAATTTCACGGAGCCTGACATGTCGGCCTCATATCAACATGCTTGATCTCGTGTCAACGAAGAATACTGATCTCTCTCCGCCCACCGCCGCCGTGTTGAAAATTTAACTCTACCATTGTAACATACCTTGTTTTCATAGAAAAGTAAAAAATTATATTTTAACAAAAAAGAAACGGCAAAATGCCGCTTCTTTTTAGATTTTCCTTTGGTTGATACGATCTTTTAATCGATTTAATACCTCCCTATGGATAGATGAATCCAATTTTGGGAATGCCTTTAATAATCTCTTATGTTTCTTTTGCACAATTGCAGAAAGATCCTGATATCTTTGTTTCAATTCTTCTGCATGCAATTGCATTTCTTCCGTCATCTCTTTTGATTTCAGTTTTAATACTTCCTGTTTTTCTAATGCTTCCATCACACTGGAGTAAATATTTTCACCGATCTCATCAGACATACGACGTAATTCTTCCGCAATATCATCCATTTTAGCAAGACGACGATTCATTCGGAAGATTGATGCTGCTGTTACATAAACATCGATCAAAATTACAAGAATAAAAACTGCAAGAAATACACTTCCTGCAATATGCGGCATAAACATTAGGATTTTTAGAATGATTGGATGAATAAAATCCACAATGATCACACATGCCACACCCCAGATGAGTGAAAATAAAAGGCAAACATATCCTCCAATATTTAATGGCTGTTTTGTATAATCCCACCATCTGGCATGAAAAATTTTTTCCATGAGCCATCCGGTTAATCCTTCTAATACCGTAACCAAAACTACAGAAGCTACATATAGCAAAAGCAAATTTCCTCTATATTGATTCAAGCACAAAACGACGGTCGTAACCCCTAGCCCATAAATTGGACAAATCGGTCCATTTAAAAAACCGCGGTTGACAAACTGGCGTTGTTTCACCGCGGCATAAGCTACTTCCGTACACCATCCGAAAAATCCATATACAAAAAACGACAGTAATACATAATAAACTGACATGAATTTTCTCCTTTTGATTGTCTACAGTTTCACTGCTTTTTCAATCGTTGCACCTCCAACAACCAGATCACCATCATAAAATACAACAGCTTGTCCTGGTGTTACAGCGCGTTGTGGTTCATCGAAGACAACTTTGATTCGGTCTTCACCATCCATAGAAATGGTACATGGTACTTCCGGACTATTATAACGAATTTTTGCCTTTACGCGAACCTCTCCTTCGATGCCAGCAACTGGCATAAAGTTTACATTTGTTGCATAAAGAACATCTGTAAAGAGTTTATCTTTCGTTCCAATAACAACTTCATTTGTATCTTTATCTACACGAATTACATAGCCTGGCTGTTTTAATGAAAGCCCAAGACCTCTTCTCTGTCCGATCGTGTAATTGATAATTCCTTTATGCTTTCCTAAAATAATTCCTTCCGTATCAACAAAATTTCCTTTCGGAATCGAAATACCTGTTGTTTCTTCAATGAAACTTCCATAATCATGATCAACAAAACAAATATCTTGACTATCTGGTTTATGCGCTACCGGAAGACCAATCTGTTCTGCGATCTGACGGATTTCATCTTTTGAGTATTGTCCGACTGGCATCAGTGTTTTCGAAAGCTGGTTTTGTGTCAGATTATAAAGGGCATAGGTCTGATCTTTCTTTAATGTCTTGGATCTTTTAAGCGCATATCGTCCATTTTCACATTGAACAATCTGCGCATAGTGACCGGTTGCAATATAATCTGCACCAATATCCAGGCATCGTTTCAGAAGAGATTCCCATTTGACATACCGATTGCAAGCGATACAAGGATTTGGTGTTCTCGCATTCAGATATTCCTCACAAAAATAGTCAATGACTTTTTCCTTAAAATCTTTTCGGAAATTCATGACATAATAAGGGATTCCAATGGTATTTGCAACTCTTCTGGCATCATCTACCGCAGAAAGTCCACAACAACCGCCATTTTCCTGCTGTACAATCTCTTCTTCTTCCTGCCAGATCTGCATCGTAACTCCGATTACATCGTAACCTTGTTCTTTCAGCAAATAGGCTGCCACGGAGGAGTCAACTCCTCCTGACATTCCAACAACTACCTTTTCTTTCACAATATCACTCCTAGTATTCTTCCTCTTCTTCTCCTTCGCTGATATCTGTCTTTGGTTTTTCCAGACCTTCAATCTTAATTCCGTTCTTTTCTGCATAATCCCACAATGCTGCATGAATTGCTTCTTCTGCTAACAGAGAACAATGGATTTTTACTGGTGGAAGACCATCTAATGCTTCCATAACAGCTTTATTTGTTACTTCCAGCGCCTGCTGAATATTCTTTCCTTTTACAAGCTCTGTTGCCATACTGCTTGTTGCAACTGCTGCTCCACATCCAAATGTTTTAAATTTTACATCCTGAATGATTCCATTATCATCGATATCAAGATAAATTCTCATGATATCTCCACATTTTGCATTTCCAACAGTTCCAACACCACTGGCGTTTTCAATTTCTCCTACATTTCTTGGATGCTGAAAATGATCCATAACTTTTTCGCTGTACATCGTTTTATTTCCTCCTATATTTCCGATCAATCTCCTTTGTAAATGAGATTTTATTTTCTATGATATATTCCTATTTTTCTTATTTATTCTTTTTTACAAAATCTTCGTAAAGCGGAGACATGGTTCTTAATCGATCTACGATTTCTTTTAATTTGTCAACAACGTAATCCATATCTTCTTTTGTTGTTTCTTCTCCAAGTGTCATACGAAGAGATCCATGAGCAATTTCATGAGGCAGTCCAATTGCAAGCAGTACATGAGATGGATCTAAGGATCCTGAAGTACATGCAGATCCGCTGGAAGCACATACACCTGCCATATCAAGCATGATCAGCAGAGATTCTCCTTCTACAAACTGGAAACTAATGTTGATATTATTTGGAAGACGTCTCTTTCTATCTCCATTTAAACGGCAATAAGGAATTTCTGAAAGAATACGATCAATTGCGTAATCTCTGAGCTCTGTTTCTTTTTTAATTCTTTCATCCATTGTAGAAAATGCAATTTCAACGGCTTTTCCAAGTCCTACAATTCCAGTTACATTTTCTGTACCTGCACGACGTTTTCTTTCTTGTGCTCCACCATGAACAAAGGAACGAAGTTTTAATCCCTTACGAATATAGAGGAAACCAATTCCTTTTGGTCCATTTAATTTATGACCACTGGCACTTAACATATCAATGTGATATTCATCTACATTAATTGGCAGCTGTCCATATGCCTGAACTGCATCTGTATGGAAAATAACATCGTGTTTCTTTGCAATTTCACCAATTTCCTTGATTGGCTGAATGGTTCCAATTTCGTTATTCGCAAACATCACAGAAATTAAAATTGTATCTGGGCGGATGGCTGCTTCTAACTGATC
>SKEG01001043.1_pt1 | contig 24274 bp, 17 predicted proteins | sample 4826631 | NCBI WGS metagenome assembly SKEG01 (sample SAMN11008815, study PRJNA524170) | human gut metagenome | biome: Human fecal sample; material: Feces; isolation source: fecal sample from pouch patient p26, p34, p50 | host: Homo sapiens | place: Israel: Tel-Aviv | collected 2016-11-02
GGGATGGACGGGCCGCTGGTGCATCGGTTAGACTGCCAAGTCTACGGCCGAGTAGCCAAGCCCGGAAGGGATAAACGCTGAAGGCATCTAAGCGTGAAGCCCCCCTTAAGATGAGATATCCCATTCGAAAGAAGTAAACCCCCTTGAAGACGACGAGGTAGATAGGGCAGAGGTGGAAGTGCAGTAATGCATGGAGCTGACTGTTACTAATCGGGTGAGGGCTTGACCAAGAATCGCAGGAAGTAATGATCTCAGGGAATGTCAACATGTATGTAGTTTTGAAGATATAGAGAAGGAAAGCAGTCATTCAGTTGGCTGCTTTTTTGATATATAATTATATGCTAAGAAACGAGTTATTAAATTTTAAAATTCTATAGTCAGGCAGATATTCGTAATCCGCTTTGCTACTTGTTTATAACCGAACAACTGCGGAGTCATTATTCGGTTAAATAAAGAGTTGGAAATGAGAAAATTACATCTCATCCCAACTCTTTTGTCTTTTGAAGATTTTTTTATAGTACTGTATAGAAAATGATGATGTGTTTATAAAGGGTTATTTATAAAATAATTCAATGATTTTCAGTCCGACATTTACTGCAATATCCATTCCTTCAACAGTAATGTGTTCATAAGGACCATGGAACGCGTGTCCGCCGGTTCCGAGGTTCGGGCATGGGATGCCCATAAAGCTTAAGCGTGCTCCGTCTGTGCCGCCGCGGATTGGAGTGATCAGTGCCGGAGTGCCGCATTCTTTGCAGGCTGCGGTTGCGCAGTCGATCAGTTCCATGCAGGTATCGATGACTTCTTTCATGTTTCTGTACTGTTCGGTAATTGTAAGTTTTACAGTGCCTTTGCCCCATTTTTCATTGAGGATTTTTGCGATGTGTTCCAGAGTTTTGAGACGACAGTCAAAAGATGCTGCATCATGGTCACGGATGATGTAGTCAAGCATGGCTGTGGAAACATTACCGTTCATGGCATCGAGATGGAAAAATCCTTCGTATTCTTCGGTATCTCTTGGTGTATCAGCGGAAGGGAGCATGGAGTTGAATTCCATTGCTACAAGGGCTGCGTTAACCATGGTGTCTTTGGAAGAACCTGGGTGTACATTGACACCGGTAAATTCAACTACTGCACGACCTGCATTAAAATTCTCATACTGGATTTCGCCTTCTGTATCGCCGTCGAGAGTATATGCATAATCTGCGTTGAATTTTTTTACATCAAAATGATCTGTTCCCATGCCGATTTCTTCATCTGGAGTAAAGGCAACAGAGATTGGACCGTGAGCAATTGTTCCATCATTCAGGTGCTCGATCATTGTCATGATCTCGGCAATACCGGCTTTGTCATCTGCACCGAGGATAGTGGTTCCGTCAGATGTGATGAGGGTTCTGCCTTTTAAAGTAGAAAGATGAGGGAACATTTTCGGAGAGAGGACTCTGCCGCTGGTTTCGAGTGCAAGTTCTCCGCCGTCATAGTCTGGAGTAACAACCGGAGTAACCGGATGATCGCAGAAGTCGGATACGGTATCCATGTGTGCGATAAAACCGAGTTTTTTGCAGGATTCGTATCCCTCAGTCGCCGGAATGTGTCCGTAGACATAGCAGTGGTCATCTACACTGGCATCTTTTACTCCAAGTTCCTGTAATTCCTGAACAAGCTGTCTGGCAAGATCAAACTGATACTGGGTGGATGGGGATGTGCCGGTTTCTTCACTGCTTGGTGTAAAAACTTTTACATAAGATAATAAGCGTTCGTATGCTTTCATGATAAACCTCCTGGTATTGAGCTGAGAATTGCGCGGGCTGCTTTCGCAGCAGAGCAATTCGTAGATATCGGGTTGGGTGTAAAATATTTTCTGATCCCAACGTCATATACTAAGTATAGCATGTCAGAGGGATTTCGTAAAAATATTTCTTACATTATAAGGATGCCGGAATAAGCAGATGTTATGTTATTGTTCACACGCCACTATCCCGCGAGGTGTTTTGGCATGAACATGCCAAAATCCCAAGACATACAGCGCGAATTTATGCGATTAGCATAAATTAAGTTTGCGGAGCAAACGATACTCCTTGGGCTTTGCACAAGGAGGTTCATCTTTCCTGCATCGCGAAGCGTGTTACTGAGAACGGAGTGAACAGTAACGATGTTATTGTGAACATAGACCGCAACAATAATAACGTCTGGAAGATGTGCCGGATGTATGTTAGAATAAAATAAGTAGTATTTTCCAGGTCGGGTTTTATCGGGGAAGTGTTACAAGAAGATAATGGAGGAAAGGTTACAGGGGGAAATGGAGAAAGAGGAAAAGTGTGTGGTTCAGGAGAATAGCACGGAGGAACAAAGTACGGGAGAGAAAAGTGTGCTGAAAGGAAAACTGAGGTATTACAGTGGTGAGATTCAGCGGGATGTGACAAATCTTGTGAAATGGCTGATCCTTGCTGTGGTTGTAGGATGTGTGGTAGGGGCCGCCAGTACGTTGTTTTCGTTTGTGCTGAAGGGAGTGACCAGTTACAGGAAGGCAAATGGATGGATGTTTTACCTGCTTCCGGTTATGGGACTGATCATTGTTTTTCTGTATGAGAAATTTGGCAAGGAAGATGGCGGTACGAATCAGGTTCTTTCTACGGTTCGTTCAAAGGATGATATACTGCTTTTATCTGCACCGCTGATTTTTATTTCTACGGCACTGACGCATCTGGCGGGTGGTTCTGCGGGACGTGAGGGTGCTGCGATTCAGCTTGGAGGAAGTATTGCCAATCAGTTTGGACGATGGATCGAGCTGGATGAAGAGGACAGGCATGTGATCGTTATGTGCGGTATGAGTGCTGCGTTTTCTGCTTTGTTTGGAACACCGATGGCTGCGGCTGTGTTTGCGCTTGAAGTGGTAAGTGTGGGAGTGATGTATTATGCTGCATTGATGCCATGTATGATCGCATCGCTGGTTGCATCGGGATTCGCGGCTGGAATGGGAGTTACACCGGAGGCTTTTCATGTGGTGGATATTCCTGAGCTGACAGTAGAGACAGGACTGAAAATGGGAGTTGTAGCGTGTGGATGTGCGGTAGTCAGTATTGTTTTCTGTATGGTGCTGAACGAGGTGGCAGGGCTGTATGGAAAATATCTGAAAAATCCCTATATCCGTGTGGTTGTGGGAGCGTGTCTGGTGATTGGGATTACGTTGCTTCTGGGAACTACAGATTATATGGGAGCCGGTGCGGAACTGATCGAGAAGGCAGTGGAGGAAGGGCAGGCTCGTCCTCTGGACTTCTTCTGGAAACTGGTTCTGACTGCTTTGACGATGCGTGCGGGATTCCGTGGTGGTGAGATTGTACCGTCGTTTTGTATCGGTGCAACGTTTGGTTGTGTGATGGGAAACTGGCTGGGACTTTCTCCGTCTATCTGTGCGGCGTGCGGAATGACAGCAGTATTCTGTGGAGTAACGAACTGTCCGATCACATCGATTCTGATCGCATTTGAGATGTTTGGATTTAAGGGTGTTTCTTTTTATCTGATCGCAGTTTCTATCAGTTATGCAGCGTCAGGATATTATGGGCTGTATAAGGATCAGACGATTGTGTATTCCAAGTATAAAGCGAAATATGTGAATAAACATACGAGGTTTTAACCGAATCAAGTAAGTCCCCTGCTTCAATTGTGAAAAGCGATAAGCAGTGGGTGGGGACTTGCCTGTATCAGGAGGAGTGATTAGCTGTATGATTTCATACAGGAGATTTATTGTATCTGTCAATAAGTCTCCTGTTTTTTTCGTTGCAGGAAAGAAGAATAAATGGTAAAGTAAATAATACGGCGCAGAGCAGGAGAATAAAAAAATTATACTGATGGGTGCTTTAAAGGAAATGATTTACATTATTTGCAGTATAAAAATTTTATAGTTATATGTGAAGGGGGAAGGATTTTACTTGGGGAAAAATAACCGAAATACAAATGATCAAAGTACAAATAAGGAAAAGATAAATAAGAAAAATACACAGGAGATAAATTTGCAGGAACAGAATCCGCTTGGCGTGGAACCGGTAGGGAGTCTGATCGCAAAGTTTGCAATTCCTGCGATCGTCAGTATGCTGGTTAGTGCGATGTATAATATCGTGGACCAGATCTTTATTGGACAGGGCGTGGGTATGCTGGGAAATGCGGCGACGAATGTGGCATTTCCGGTTACAACGATTGCTACTTCACTGGCATTGCTTCTGGGAATCGGCGGTGCGTCGAATTATAATCTGGAAATGGGAGCAGGGCAGGAGAAAAAGGCAAGCGGAATTGCAGGTACGGCGTTGTCATCATTGGTGATCAGTGGTGTGATTCTTGCTGTAATTGTGCTGGGATTTCTGAGAACGCTTCTGACATTGTTTGGAGCGACGACGGATGTTATGCCGTATGCAGTTGATTATACCGGGATCACGGCAGTGGGACTGCCTTTTTATATTTTGTCTGTAGGCGGAAATCATCTGGTCAGAGCAGACAGAAGCCCTACTTATTCTATGACCTGTATCATGGCAGGTGCGGTCATTAATACGGTTCTTGACCCATTGTTTATTTTCGGATGTGGATGGGGAATCAAGGGAGCTGCCTGGGCGACTGTGATCGGACAGGTTGTTTCCGGACTTCTGGTTGTTTTGTATTTTGCCAAATTCAGGAAGATGTATCTGTCAGGTGCGATGTTGAAACCGAGACTGTCATATCTGAGTGCAATCATTTCGCTGGGACTTGCGTCCTGTATTAATCAGATCGCGATGGCGGTTGTGCAGATCGTGCTGAATAATATTCTGAGATATTATGGCGGAAATTCTGTCTATGGAAGTGATATCCCGATCGCATGTGTGGGTGTTATTTCCAAAGTTAATATGGTGTTTATGGCAATCTGTATTGGTATTTCCCAGGGCAGTCAGCCAATCTGGGGATTCAATTACGGGGCACAGAAATATGACAGAGTTCGGCAGGCGTATCGTTATTCTGTAACGGCCTGTACAGTGATCGCGACTGTATTTTTCGCATGTTTTCAGTTGTTCCCGCATCAGATCGTAAGTATTTTTGGAACAGGAAGTGATCTGTATTTCCAGTTTGCAGAACGTTATCTGAAGATTTTTATGTTTATGACATTTGCAAATGGTATTCAGCCGATGTCTTCCGGTTTTTTTACTTCTGTGGGAATGGCGAAACTGGGTATTGTGATGTCACTGACCAGACAGGTAATTTTCCTGTTGCCATTGATCATTATTTTCCCGTTGTTTATGGGAATTGACGGTGTGATGTATGCAGGTCCGATCGCGGATCTGGCAGCTTTTGTGCTGGCGATTGTGTTTGCCAGAAAAGAGCTGGCGAAGATGCGTAAGGCGGAAGTCGAAATGGCGTGATGGAAATATGATAAGAAAAGTACGGTGAAAGTATAAAACAGAAAAAATACAGATAAAAGAGTCAGATTAAGCTGATTGAAAGGTGTGCAAAAAAGTTCCTGTAGATGATATGGACTGAGTTTATTCATGTCATCTGCCAGGAACTTTTTTATGTCAGGTCTATATCTACCCTATTTATTAAACAGGATTTTTTCTGAGACGTTGATATCCTGCTCTGTCAGGTTGTAAAACTGGTCAAAAAGCTCCACCTGGAAACTTCCGGGACCGGAGCTGTTTTTTTCTGCTTTTTCTCCGGCGATGCCGAACTCAGCAGCCGCAGTAAGGGCTGCGGTGAATGGGTCGGTGACTGCCAGATAAGTGGCGCAGATCATTCCAAGCATGCATCCGGTTCCTGTGATCTGTGACATGGCAGGAGTGCCGTTTGTGATAAAGGCACATTTGCTGGCGGAAACGACCATGTCTTCTTTTCCGGTGATAAGGAGTGTGGTGTTCCACCGGGCGGCTTTTTCCTGAAAGAGTTCTTTCAGATGGGAACGGTTGGTGTCTGTGAGGGCATCCTGTGTGCCTGCGTCAATGCCGATTGCGTGGGCGGTCTGCCCGGACATGGCAAGGAGTTCGGACATGTTGCCTTTCAGGAGCTGTGGCATGTGAATGTTCATCAGTTTCTGTGCAAATTCATAGCGCAGGGTACTGCAGGCGGTTCCTACCAGATCGAGCATAACCGGAATATGGAGTCTGGCTGCGGTTTCCAGAGATTTCGGCATGGATTCCATGCGCGCGTCTGTGATATTTCCAAGATTCAATACCAATGCCTGAGCGTGGCTGGTGATTTCTGCCACTTCTGCAGGGTGTTCCGCCATGATCGGACGGCCACCTGCGGCCAGGATGATGTTGGCGCAGTCGTGGATGGAGATTGGATTAGTGATGCAGTGAATCAGCGGCTGGGCTGACTGTGTCAGATGTCGGATTTTTGATTGCTTTTCGGTCATATACTTTTGCTCCAAGGCTTTGCTGAAATTTGGCAAGCATACCGGAGTGGCTTAATGCCTTCAGGAAAAAGAAAGCGATGGTGCCGCCCATGCAGGTTGCTGCCAGAAACATTGGTGTGTAGAAGAAGGCATTCAGTCCTCTTCTGCCCATGAGAAATGCCATGACAGGATAGGAAACCAGAGAGCCGATGATACCGGTTCCGAAGATTTCTCCGATCACTGCGCAGATGATCTTTCCGTGGGATGCGCGGTAAAAAACGCCTGATAAAAAGGCTCCGAATACGGCGCCTGTCAGTGCAAGCGGCGGGATGCCCATAAACATCATACGGATAATTCCGATGAGAGTGGCGCACAAAAGTGAATACCACGGTCCCAGAAGTACGGAACAGACGATGTTGATAAAGTGTGCAGTCGGGCACATGCCTTCGATTCTCAGAATTGGTGAGATGACTACGCCGATGGCTACCATCATGGCGAGCATGACCATTCTGAATGTTTTGGATCTGTCTGTGTTCATAATGAACCTCCTTTAAATTATGAGCTGGTGTCTGTGGAAGCAGACATTTGCGGTTATGCAGAGAAATCAGGCATCAGGCAGAAAAAATTATTAGTTTTACCTGAGATGTCTGGTATCCTGCAAATAAAAAAATCTGCCGGAATAACACACTGGCAGACTTAAACTCATAAATACATTCCCTACGCTGGTATTATCCATTTCAGGTGCGGTCGAAGATTTATCTCCCTCTCAGCCTGTCACACAAGCTCCCGTTGTTATTATCCATTATGCAAATTTTTTTACTGGTGTCAGGGTAACATAATAAACTGGAAAAGTCAATGGGAGAGAGAAAAAGACAGAGATTCATAGTTTTAGTGTCCGAAAGCTGCTGATAAAATAGCAGAATACCATATTTGATAAGGTGAATACGTTTTCATAAAACAGGAAGACAGGAAAAGAAAAGTTCGCATTTACAATAGATGTGGGCTCTTTTTTCGTTATGGAGAGGGGAAATCAGGGATTCATTGAAGTAGCCGGGACAGCATGGTGCAAACGTTTTCATATATTCATATTTTATTCGTATGAAAACTATGTTTATAATACCTCATCAGCAAGAGAACAAAAGTTGGTAAACACATTTCAGAGGAGGAAGAATATTATGAACAGAAAAATCAGATTTGCAGCAGCAGCCCTTGCGGCAGTAGTCAGTTTAGGAACAGTGGCAGGTAATGTGGTTTATGCGGCGGACAGTGTAAGTATTACAAATGTTTCTTATGATCCGACCAGAGAGCTTTATGAACAGTATAATAAGATCTTCCAGGAACACTGGAAGGAGCAGACAGGACAGGATGTGGATATTACACAGTCTCATGGAGGTTCCGGCAAGCAGGCACTTGAGGTTGCGAATGGACTGGAGGCAGATGTAGTTACTCTGGCGTTGGAATATGATGTGGATGCGGTTCAGGATGCAGGACTGATCGATGATGGATGGATCGATGAATTTCCGGATGACAGTTCTCCGTATACATCAACAATTGTATTTCTTGTAAGAAAAGGAAACCCGAAAGGGATTAAGGACTGGGATGATCTGGTGAAAGATGGTGTAGGTGTGATCACTCCGAATCCAAAGACTTCCGGCGGTGCAAGATGGAATTATCTGGCAGCATGGGCATATGCGAAAGATAAGTTTAACGGAGATGAGGATCAGATTAAGGACTTCATTAAGAAGCTGTATCAGAATGTACTGGTTCTGGATTCCGGTGCAAGAGGAGCGACTACTTCTTTCGTAGAGAACGGACAGGGTGATGTGCTGATCGCATGGGAAAATGAAGCTTACCTTTCTGTACAGGACTACCCGGATGATTATGAGATCATAACTCCAGGCATCAGTATTCTGGCGCAGCCGTCTGTTGCAGTAGTCGATGCAGTAGTTGATGAAAAAGGAACCAGAGATGTAGCGACTGAGTATCTGAATTATCTGTACTCTGATGATGCTCAGAGAATTGCAGGAGATAACTATTACAGACCTTCTAATGAGGATATTCTGAAAGAGTATTCTGATGTGTTTGATCTGGATATTAACCTTGTGACTATTGATGATTTCGGCGGCTGGAAAGAAGCTCAGGAGACACATTTCTCTGATGGCGGGGTGTTTGACCAGATTTATGAGGGATAAATCATATAATTTATATTGACAAACTATGAAACAAAGAATATGATGGACAAAATAAATTATTGATCATTTGGCATCTAAATTGTTGCTGCATATAAAACTAGGATTGTAATTATACAGTGGATTCATTATTATAGCAATTCAAAAAAATAATGCAAGCAATCCAGCCCATCAGAGCGTGAAGTCCTGCGTCAGATATCTTTGCCGTGCGTCAGCACGCCTGCAGATACCTTCCTTGTCCTTCGCACTCTGCTGAGCTGTCTTAATTGCATTATTTTCTGGAATTGCTATAAAAATGTTCTGCTGTATAGTTCTATCGAATCAGACAGATTCTGATAAATTCAGGGAAAATAAAGGGAAGAGAAAATGTCAATTAAGGAAATTGCGAAACGGGCGCAGGTATCACCTGCGACCGTTTCCAGAGTGTTGAATAATCCGGACTATAAATGTTCTTCTCCACAGGTAAGAGAGCGTATACGTAAAGCAGCAATAGAATTAAATTATGTACCGAATGAAGCTGCCCGAAGACTGAAAACCGGAATCAGTGCTGCCGAGGAGAAAACCTGTTATATAAATATTTTGATGACAAGGACTGATTCTGCACATGTAGATCCTTTTTTTGATGAACTGCTGCGAGTTGTGGAGTCTGAGATCCATCGGAATAACTGTATTTTGTCGCAGGTATGGTACAGAGCTATTTTTTCCAGTGACAAGAGGTGTAGAAGAGAAAATATAGCAGATATTATCGAGAAGATGTATGAGCAGACAGAAGGACACTGTGATGGTCTGATCGTTATCGGAAAATGCAATAAAGAAGCGCTGGCACTTTTTCGAAAGAAATATAAGAACGTGGTATGTGTGAATCGAAATGCGTCTTCAGGAGCAGCGGATGAAGTTGTATGTGATGGAGAGAAGATTGCGTTTATGGCAGTTGAGCATCTGATCGAGTTGGGTCATACAAATATCGGCTATATCGGAGAGTGCCATAATGAAGCGAGATACCGGGGATTTGTGGAAGCACTTCATGACCACCATCTGGATCTGGATCCGGACTTTGTCATTGAGACAAATCAGACGGAAGCGCAGGGATATGAAGCAATGGAAAAACTGCTTGCTCTGCCGGACTATCCTACCGGGATTTACTGCGCGAATGATATTACTGCGGTAGGTGTGCTGAAACTGTTAAGCCGCAGGAAAAATATCTATATGCCGTCCGTGATTGCCAGCGATGATATTGAGCAGGCGCAGTTTACAACGCCAATGCTGACAACCGTGCATTTGCCTAAGGAAGACATGGGGAAATTTGCTCTGTGGCTGTTGCTGGATCGGATAAATAACGGACATAGGGCAGTGACCAGAGTGGAACTGGAGTGTAAATTGATGGTACGAAGCAGCTGCACATCTGCGCAGGAAAATGGGTGGAGTGATTATTGTATTTAGTAAATGAAGTGGTCTGAGTAACCTGATTAACTGACAAAATTTTAGATTTCTACAAAAAGTAATAATAAAGAAATAAAAAGACAGGTGGCGAAAAACAATCTATATTGAATATAACGAGAGGATATTACTGAATTATATTTTCAGAATATCCTCTCGTTATTCATAATTCGTTTTATGGAATTGCTATAGAATATATTTTTCTAGATTTCACCTCTGCGTTCTATCAGTTCTTTTCTTATCTGAGGATTAAGATCTTCTACTTTAAAGAACCATGCTGCAACCAGGATTACTAAGATTACAAGAACAGGACCAAACTTAAAGAAATTACTGATTCCCTGAATAGTACCTGCTGCTTGTGTTTCTAATAGTCCATTATATCCGACTGCTGTCAGAAAGAAGCCAAACAGTGAAGTTGTAACACCCTGCCCTACTTTATTTCCAACGCCGGCTGCGCCAAGAAGTACACCCTGTACACGAGTACCAGTTTTCCATTCTCCATAGTCAATTGTTTCGCCAACCAGTGCATTGACCATACCCATCGGGAAACCGAAACCGATTCCTTTGATCAGACCCGTTACAAGGAGAACAGGAACAGTTGTTGGCAGTACAATAAAAGCTATCTGCCCTGCAAGCATCATTATGCCGCCAAAAAGAACCATATTTCTCTGTTTGATTCCTTTTCCAATAAAAACCGGAAGCACAAGACCAATAAGAATTCCCGGAATATTACTTACCATGACCCAGAGTCCCATTAAGCCCATATTTCCCATAACCTGATTCAGATAATAAACGGAAACGGACATATTAAAGATCAGAAATACGTTTGTAAAAATATAAATAATCAGAGATAATACCCAATATTTGTTCTGAAAGGCAACTTTGATTCCTTTGATAATACTTTCCGGTGGTGCCGGATTAACTACTCTTTCTTTTACAAAGATAACATTCAGGAACAGGAAAATTGCTCCGATTCCTCCGAATACCAATACAGCTTTAATCCAGGCACTCTGACTGTTTTGTCCTCCGAAGAATTCTACCATTGGAAGAATTACATTTGCCATTACAGTCTGTGTCAGTGCCGCAAACATCATTTTGTAAACCATCATTTGAGAACGTTCCTGAGGATCATTTGTTACATAAGATGCAAGAGTACAATGTGCAGAACATACGTAAGTATAAACGATTGTATTAAACAGGTTATATGTAACAAATACAAAAGCTACGCGTACAGCAACTGTTGATTCAGGAACCAGAAATACCAGTGTGATCGCTACAAGCATAGGAATAGTCCATTTTAGAATTACCGGTATACAATGCCCACGTTTGCTTTTATGTGTGTCAATAATCTGTCCTGCGATTAAATCTGAAATTCCATCAAAAATTTTGGAAATCAGAATGACTGTACCAATGATTGCGGCATTCATTCCGATGACATCGGTATAAAAGAACAATACATAGGAACTAAATAATGTATACATGGCGTTTAGTCCGATATCTCCGGAACCATAGATTATTTTTTCAAAAAGACTAATTTTAGTTTTTGACGAATTACCCATTTCTTTTTCCTCTCTATGATAAACACTTCTTTATAAATTTCTCTTCAATATCCAATATCTGTTCTGTCCAGTATTCGGCACCGCCGTGATCTCCTCCTGCGATAAGATACAGTTGAACGTCTTTTCCACATTCTTTTAGTCTTTTGTACAAACCGACACTCTGTTTTGTATGAACGGTTCTATCTTTCGTTCCATGGAAAATCAGAACAGGTGCAATTTCTGTGTCAGGAAAAATATTGCATTCTGCGGAGAGTTTTCTGCATAATTCTGGGTGTTCTTTCAGATTGATACCACCCATTTCAAGTCCTTCCGGACTGTCTGGTAAATGATGATTAAGAGTTGTCGGATTTCCGTCTTCATACATTACACTTACAGAACCATAAAGATTGATAATTCCCTTTACCTCACCTGAAATTCCGGGAAAAAGATTTTCATCACTATCATCGTTATGCAGTATTCCCGCAAACATAGCTGTATGACCTCCGGAAGAATCTCCTCCCAGAATTATCTTTTCCGGGTCAATTCCATAAGTTCGAGCATTCTTTTTCAGAAAACGTACAGCATTTCTTGTATCAATTGCCTGAGCCGGAAATGGCGCAATTTCAGAATGACGATACTCGACACAGGCGATTACGTATCCTCTTCTTGCAAGGTTTCCCATAAGTGGGAGCTGTCCATAAACATTCTGTTTCATCCAGGCAGAACCCTGTACAAATACAATACATGGAAGAATTTCTGTTTCTCCATTTTGTCTGTTAAAAGGACGCAGGATCTGAAGATGAAGATCTGTTCCATTTACGCTGGCATATTTTATATTAGGACAGTAATGGACACCGATTTCTTTTCCATCAGATGGTAAAACAGAAACTCCATCGACGTTGTCTGTAAATTCTGGAAAATCTTCATAAAGCCAATCTTTTATTTCCATAAAATTTCTCCTTCTCTTTATTATTTCGTTGTTTGTTTCTGTTATTTATTCTAGTAGTTTTTTGGGGGATTGTCTCTTCGTGTAATGTCCTTTCTGTCATTTGATAGTATTCAGTTTTTTTGATTTTCAGTTTTATATTTTATGAAAAGTACAATTAAACATGAAAAAAAGACAACAAAACGATATTTAACGCTGTTGCCTTTTTTATTTGTAATACTTGTTGTTTTGTCAGAGGGGTTATCTTTTTTCTATGCATATGACACGCACTTCATGTGTGTCCAACACTGCAGATATCAGTAATTCGCTGTATTTTTCGATATAGATTTTTTCATAATTCTGATTTGGAAGAGAACTTTTTTCCAGATAATTGAGTTGACTTTCCATCAAAATTTCAGGTGCTCCAATTTCCATCCACCTGTCGTAACTGCTTCCATGATCTCGATTAATGCTGTAAATAGTCTTGCTGTACGTTCCTTCCTGCATTCCTCTCAGATAAAAATGAGATATCATGACTCCCTTGTCTTCAAAACCATAATAGCGATCAATATTACATTGCTCATTTTCGGTCAGTTCATGATTAATGTGTGTTTCCGGATTAATGTGGCAGTAATTATAGAGACCTATCTGTATTTTCTTTCCATTTTTTGAACGGGTTAGTAAATAGCCTTCTCCCTGTGCAATAATAATTCCATCCATGTATTTCAGTAATTCATAGGCAAAATATGCGGCTTTTGCGAGTCCCCTGTAAGTCGTGAGACCTCCTCCACCATGAAATACATTAGAATTTACGATCTTGCGTTCTGTATTGTCTGTCAGATGACAATATGCCAGTCCATTGACTATGGAAGAAGTCTCAAGAAAACTTTTGAAGATATAAGCAGATTTATGACAAGTATCATTTCCAAGATCAGCCTGCCATAAAGTGGAATTCCAGGCAGTTACATATATTGGACAGTTTTTCATACCGTTTGTATCTAAAATCTGTTTTATGGTTAAAATTTCTTTTTGTAAAATATCTTTATTTTGACTAACAGGTGCGGGCTCTCCAAGTTTCAGTTCTCCTCTTGCGGATATTCTTCTTTCAATTTCGCTTCTTGGCATTTGGAGATAGTCACATCCCATGTTCTGGATTGTAAATCCATCAGGAATACAATTATTTTTTCTGCAAAAATCAAGAAAACGAACGATAATATCGTCTCCGTCTATTGCCAGAAATCCCGTATCAAAAGTACAGCCGTATATTTTAGCTGTAGGCAGGATTTGTTGTATTCCTTTACATGTTGCAAAATAATATTCAAAATATTTATCTACTGAAAAAACTCCGTAAGAAGCATATAAGATGGCGGTAGGACTGAATCTCCATTTTTTTACTTCCTCTTCACCATAGCGTTCTGTAAAATGTTCTATTACTTTCTGGATAAAATTCTGCCATTTGCTGAGATTTTGTGGAAGCAGGATTACAGAATCTCCAAATCGCTGATCTTTTTCTGCCAGACGCGCCGGTGTAAATCCCAGTTCGATCCAGGGGAGAACACCAACAGATACAAGAAAATCAAGTATCATATCTACGTAGGTAAAAGACAGCCAAATATTACCTTCGGTATTTTCATGATATACTTCAAGAGAATCATCCAGCAATCCATGAAAATACATATAGTGAAATCCTATTTCTTTTTTGGCTCTTCGTATAGTATTTCGTACATTTTCGTTTAAAAGGCTTTCCGCCCATCCGATACTGATAACATCTCTGTGACAGGAATGAAATTCTCCCAGATTTCTTTTTAATTCTATATGCATACGAATGGTGTTTCTTATTTTTTTATTTAATGGCTGATGAACTTCCTCATAAGGAGCATGGCGTAAAAGTCCCATATAGGACAGGCCGGGATTCATGTCTTGTGTGTCTGTGCTGGCTGTTTCCAGTTTCTGTCTGCGCCAGACACCAGGAGTACATCCATATACTTCGTGAAAGTTGGAAATAAAAGTATTGATATTTGAAAAACCACTTTCCAAAGCAATTTCATTAATGGATTTTTCCGAATTTCGCAAAAGTTTCATTGCTTCATTTAATCTAAGTGTGCGGAGATGATCGGCAAAAGAAACGCCTGCACTTTTCTGAAATTCTTTGGACAGATAGCTTCTGGACAAATACACATGATCTGCAACTTCCTGAAGGGAAAGTTTTTCCTTGTAATGTGTTTCAATATATTGAAATGCTTTTCTAATATTATCTTTTTCCCTGGAAAAATTTATTTCTGTTTCGTTATTGGATTCAAATTCCTGTTTTAGTATTGCGAGAAGGCCGAATAACTGGCTTAGAATATACATTCTGTTTTCATCAGGAGCATTATATGCTTTAAAAAGAAGCGCCAGTTTGGAACGTATCAGTCCAAGATATTCCTGATGTTCTTTATCAATATGACTGCAGCAACGTAGTTGCCCAATCCTATTATCTGAAATATACGAAGATAAAATGTATAAAGATAATGTGTGTGAACCATTTTCGCGGTACAATGCGTGATGTTCCCAGGGATTAAATACTATAAAATCTTCCGACTGCAGTACAAAGTTCGTTCCATTTACCATAACTGCCGTTCTTCCGGACAATACATATAAAATTTCCATTTCACTGTGAAAATCAGTAACTTCCGCTTCGCAGTCTACCTCAAATCGGATTTCATTAGTCATTTTTCCGGTCTCCTGTTTCTTTAATTATCTGTTATTAATAATAACAAAAATGCATTGTTATTTAGCGGTAAAAGTGCAGTGTATTTGTAACGATTTACTGATACTGATTAAAATTTAATTTAATCCAAATCCCGGCAGATTTCCTGAAGTCTGGAAATGATCTCATAGTTAACTGTATTTTTGCGACAGACCAGAGAGATTTTCCATGGAATAGCATCATGAAGTTTTATTTTGCGAAGGCCTGCAGGCAGTTCTTCTTCGGGATGGATATCTGCATCAATGCCAATCCCTGCTTTATCCTGACAAAAGCGGTAGATTAACGGATTTTCCATCGTGCTGATCACGATGTTTGGGGTGAATCCGAAATCGCTGCAACGTTGAATGAGATTATGATAGCTGGAATATTTCTGGTTCATGGAAATCAGTGGCTGGTCCTGCAGATCCTGAATGCTGAGGACATCTCTGGTATAATAAGGATGCCCCTGATAGACAATGGCGTTCATTTTTCCAGTATAGATAGTGGTGGAGGCCAGTTCCATATGGGAACAGGATCCGATCATAAATCCGGCATCCAGTGTACTGTCAAGAAGCCTTTCGGTTACTTCCTGATTCTCCAGTTCATCCCATTGCAATTGCAGTTGCAGTTCAGGGAAGTAGTCTGTTAAGTGAGAAATCTGCTCCAGGGGCAGTACGTTAAGTGAACCACAGGCAAAGCCAATGTGAATGGTGCGCTGACGATGGTTTAATTGCTGCATTTTCTGTTTCAGATCCTCCAGATGGTAAAGGAGTTCCTGACTCTGGGTATAGAAATAATGACCACTTTCTGTGGGAATTGTTCCATTGGTAGTACGCTGGAAAAGCTGAGTCTGAAGTTCGTTTTCCAATTTTACGATAATGCGGCTTAATCCCTGAGGGGTGATAAAAATCTGATGTGCTGCTTTGTTAATGCTGCGTTCTTCGTATACAAGGCGGAAACAGCGGATGTCTCTGGTATCCATATGAAATATAAACTCCTTTTGCTTGATACCTTTTAGTATACGCTGTTGAAAGAAGAATGAAAAGCCTTGATGTATTCAGTGAAAGATCAAAGCTGGCAGATTTCGGATTTATCAGAAGTCTGCTTTTCTGCATTGTATTCCTCCGGGAACAGGTAGGGTTTTATAAATTCCAGGTTCTTTCCAAACAGTCTTGCGATAAAACCAACGAGTAAAGCTGCAATAACGGTACCTTCACGTACTCCGTTTAATCTGCCGGAGAAAACAAATGAAAGAACTCCTGCAATAATGGTCATAGAGGAATCAAAGATGATCTTGGTTGTTCCGAAGTTTGTATTCCAGGTCTGGACAACTGCGCGGACAAAAGATTCTCCCGGAAGCATAACAACATCTGCTACTACTTCGATATAAACACCAAATCCCAGTACAAGACAGCCAAGGAGCAGAGCAATTACTTTCATAAAATAGTCCTGCGGATTTACCCAGAATAACAGATACATAGTAAAGTCAATGAAGTATCCAAATGCAATGGATACAGGAATCTGAAGAATATTCTCTATCTTAAAGTTCTTTCTTAAAATGAGAATCTGCAGTGCGATCAGCAATAAACTGAAGATGATAGTGAAATTTCCCAGTGTGAAAGGAAAATTCAGACTCAATACATAAGGAATAGATGAAATTGGGGATGTACCAAGACTTGCCTTAGTTACAAGACTGACTCCAAGGGAGTTGATAAACAGTCCCACTAAGAATAAAAGGTATCTTTTTAGTTTGTTCATAATAAAAAATTTCTCCTCTCATGTTTATAAAAATCTGCCAATGGCAGAATTCTTACCCATATATAAATCAATTTCAAAAATCTCAAAAAGACAGACCAGTCCTCAAATGTGGGACTAATCTGTCGAAATATCGTTACTGTTCATGCGCCATTATCCCGCAAAGGAAATGTATTACTGTGCGTAGAGTAACGGAATATCAGTTGAATATCAGATATCCAAAGCTACATGGTACCCTTCATATACTGCATTTGTAATAGTAGATACACGGTGGGCATCGCCGATCACTCTTACAAATGGTGCACTGTCACGGAGAGAATCCGCAAGTGCACTTCTGGAACGCTGACCAAGTGCACAGATTACAGAAGTTCCCGGAACCAGAATTTGCTGCTTGTCTTCTGTTTCGCAAAGAACTCCGTCAGGACGGACTTCCAGGCCGCGGCATCCGGTATGTACAGTTACATATTTTTCAATCTCTTTTAAGAGAAGCGGACGATGCCGTACATTGGCATCCGGAGCCAGTTCTGTTCGCATCTCTACCAGATGAACCTGTTTTCCTTCCTGACCAAGATGGATTGCACATTCACATCCTGCAAGACCACCACCAAAGACAACTACCTGATCTGTAACCTTCTCTTTTTCGAGATAGTAATTGTTGACGATGATTACGTTGTCACCATCCAGTCCTTTGATCGGAGGAACAAGTGGCTGAGAGCCTACTGCTATGATCAGTGCATCAGGTGCTTCTTTTTCTACATATTCAGGTGTGACTTCCACAGAAGTACGGATTTCCACGCCTGCATTTCGGGCAAAAAGTGCATAGGTATTGGAAAGCTCATACATTTCTCTCTTGAATGGAAGTGCCTGTTCGCTTTTCAGGATTCCACCAAGTTCTGCCTCTTTTTCACAGAGGATTACCTTATGACCGCGTCTTGCAGCAGTGTATGCAGCATAAAGACCGCCAGGGCCACCGCCTGCTACGAGGACTTTTTTCTTTGCAGGTGCAGGCTGTATTTCGCAGCCTTCGATTTCACGTCCGATCAGAGGGTTGACAGTACATCTTCTGGTTGAAGTTGCAGCACGTTCAGCCATGCAGGTAAAGCAGCGGAGACATTTCACAATCTCATTTTCGCGGTTTTCCATGACTTTTCGCGGTAAGAACGGATCAGCGAGAAGTGCTCTTGCCATATAGACGATATCAGCTTTTCCAGAAGCAATGATTTCTTCCATCTGAGCCGGATCGTTGAGACCGCCGATGGTTGCCACAGGTATGGAAACATGCTTCTTAATTTCTGCTGCCAGATATACGTTACATCCATGCTCTTTGAACATAGATGGATGGGTATCTCCAAAGCCACGCTGATAAGTTCCTGCTGATACATGGATCAGATCCACATAAGGTTCGATCGTCTGTGCAATACGAACACCCTCTTCCAGATCATATCCTCCCTCAAAAAGTTCAGAACCGCTCATACGGAATTCGATTGGAAATCCAGGTCCTACTGCATCACGGACAGCTTTCAGAACTTCTACAGCAAAACGACAACGATTTTCCAGGCTTCCGCCATATTTGTCAGTACGTTTGTTAAAATAAGGAGAAAGGAACTGATTGATCAGCCAGCCGTGACCACCATGGATCATCAGCATCTGGAAGCCGGCACGTTTGGCAAGTGCTGCTGTTTTTCCATAAGATGCGACAATGTCCTGAAGCATTTCTTCTGTAAGGGCTTTTACCGGTACTCCATCCGGGCGGACTGTATCACAGGCACCCCACTGATGCATGGAATGCTGACGGGATTTATCTGTCATATAAGTGCCTGCATACATTCCGGAATGAGAAAGCTCAAGGCTTGGAACTGCACCGTGTCTGGAAATCGCGTCCGCTGTATAGGTTGCAGATGCAAGAGAATTCAGAATTGCAGTATCCAGATGATATGCATGAGAACCGTCCGTTTCCGGGTGGACCATACATTCGCTGACTGTCACGGCAGCAGCACCGCCTTTGCCGCGCAATTCATAAAATGCAGTTGATTTCGGACCGATACAGCCGTCATTGGTGATATCTGTTCCACCCATAGGTGCGGAAAACATTCGATTACGGAAAGTTACACGGCCAATCTGGATCGGACTGGATAAATGTGGGAAATTTCGTTTCATAATATAGGCTCCTCTTTTTCGTATGAATTTTTCGTAGGTATATTCTGATATCAGGGGCTTGTGGCAGCCAGGAGCTTCTATTCCTGCTGCCGCGCTCTGTTACTAAGAATAGCGAAAAAGTGCATTGTCATCTATCAGTAAAATGACAATGCACTTGTAACAATTTGTTGATACCTGCTTTTCAGATATTTTATTTTATGATCCTCCTGAAAAGTTGCCACCGAATTGGAAGTAGTATCCAGATAAAAAATTTATTTGTATCGAAACTGTTGTCCGTGTTATGATTAACAGGTAGATGGCAGACAGCATATGATAAAAAGAAGCTGTCTGCATGGACAGAAAGGCAGGTTAAATCTGATGAAACAGGAAAATTACATAAAGGGTATGATAATGATCATCCTGTCGGCGTTTTTCTTTGCTTGTATGAATGTAAGTGTGCGTCTGGCAGGTGATTTGCCGTCTGTGGAGAAGAGTTTCTTCCGGAATCTGGTGGCGGCTGTGTTTGCGGCGGTGATTCTCTGTAAGAATCATACAGCGCTGAAAGTGGATAAGAAATACTGGGGACCGCTGGTGCTGAGATGCGTGTGTGGTACGCTGGGGATTCTTTGTAACTTTTATGCGATTGATCATTTGCTGGTGGCAGATGCCTCAATCCTGAATAAGTTGTCACCATTCTTTGCAATCGTATTCTCTTTTCTTCTGTTAAAGGAGAAGATCAAACCGGCGCAGGCTGCGTGTGTAGCACTGGCGTTTATCGGATGTTTATTTGTAGTGAAGCCGGGATTTCATAATGCGGCACTTGTTCCGGCGCTCATCGGGGTCTGCGGCGGACTGGGAGCAGGAATTGCCTATACGATGGTGCGGGTGCTGGGAACTCATGGAGTGAAGGGACCGGTTATCGTGTTTTATTTTTCATTTTTCTCCTGCTTATCGGTTGTGCCCTGGATGTTGTTCCATTTCACACCGATGAGTATGAAGCAGCTTGCAACATTGCTGATGGCAGGATTATTCGCAGCGGGTGGACAGTTTACGATTACGGCGGCGTATACTTATGCACCCGCAGGAAAGATTTCCATTTTTGATTATTCGCAGATTATTTTTGCAACGTTGCTGGGATTCTTTTTATTTGGGGAGATTCCGGATAAGTACAGCTTTACCGGATATGCGCTGATCATTCTGGCATCGCTGGGAACCTTTCTTTATAATATGAAGGCTGCGAAAGAAAATAAATAATGTAACTGTTCAGTACTTTCACAGCAGACTGTTGGATAGTTACTCAATTACAGATGATAAATAATAAATGAAGGACAGTTTTTCAGTTGATAAGACCTGGAAGGCTGTCTTTTTTATATCACGGAAGTGACTCAGCGCAGGCGGAGAATCCTGCAAGCAGAAGTCTATGTTGTTGGTAAAAAAGCAATAAGTTTTGTAGAAAACTTAATAAAAAACTGTATTTTTGATTTGCATTATGGTAAAATTAAATATGAAAATGATGTTGATGCAGAGCATAGATGATATTAAGAGAGAAAGGGTTTAGAAAGATGCGTACTTTAAAAGAAAGAAATTTTTCAGGAACTACCAATCCGGAGATACAGCCATGGGAAAAGAAACACCGTCAGATTGCGAGAGAAGCGGCAGCAGAAGGAATTGTACTTCTGAAAAATGAAGATCATGTACTTCCGTTAAAGGAAGGAAGTGCGGTGGCACTTTACGGAGCAGGAGCCGGAAGAACGATCAAAGGTGGAACCGGATCAGGGGATGTCAACGAACGTGAGAGAGTTTCTATCTGGCAGGGAATGAAGAATGCGGGATATGAGATCACCAGTGAGGACTGGATTCGAAGCTATGACGAGATTTATGAAAAAGCACGTCAGGACTGGAAGAATGATATCGTGAAAAGAGCTGGTGGTAATGGCGGCGAAGTCCTGAATTTCTTTGATGTATACAGCACCACTCCATTTATCATGCCAACCGGTGATTCTGTGAAAAAACCGGCAGACGGAGAGAATACAGATACTGCAATCTATGTGATCAGCCGCGTTGCAGGAGAAAATGCGGACCGTAACACAGCAGGCGGAGATTACTATCTGAAAGAGGACGAGCATCAGATGCTGACAGATATCTGTGCTTATTATAAAGATGTGATCGTTGTAGTTAACGCAGGTGGTCAGGTTGATCTTTCTTTTATGGATGAGTTTGAGAATATCAAGGCTCTTCTTGTGATCGTACAGCCTGGAATGGAAGGGGGAAATGCATTCGCAGATGTAATCTCAGGAAAGGTAAATCCGTCCGGTAAACTGGTAGACTCCTGGGCTTATAAATATGAGGATTATTCAAATGCTGCTACATTTTCCCATAATAATGGAAATGTGGAAAAGGAATTCTATGAAGAAGGCATCTATGTGGGATACCGCTATTTTGATACATTTAAAGTTCCGGTACGTTATGGATTTGGTTTTGGACTTTCCTACACTGCATTTTCTATGGGAAATTATAAGGTTGAGAAGGCAGAAAAAGAGAATGGCATTAAAGTATCTGTATGTGTGAAAAACACAGGAGATGTGGCAGGAAAAGAAGTAGTGCAGGCATATGTTTCCTTACCTGGAGGAAAGCTGGAAAAAGAAGCACATCGTCTGGCAGCTTATGCAAAAACAGAACTGTTACAGCCGGGACAGGAGCAGACAGTAACTCTGGAGATTCCGGCAGAACGCCTGACTTCCTATGATGAGGAAAATGCAGCATATATCCTGGAAAAAGGATTCTATGGTATCTGCATTGGAAACAGTCTGGAAAGTGCTGAACTTATCGGCGGTGTGCAGTTAGATGAAACAGCAGTAGTGGAGAAAGTGAAGAATCTTTTTGCAGAACAGGATGAGCTGAAAGAACTGGAACAGGAGACAGGAAAAACCAGCCAGAGAGAGGCAGCACAGAAGTCAATGGCAGCAGAGAAACAGCTTCCTGTTCTGGAAATGAAAGCGGCTGATTTTGAGACAAAAGAGGTTGTTTATAAGAAAAACAGCGAACTGGCTGATCCGGAAGCAATGGAATTTGTCAACACATTGTCTGTGGAAGAATTGATCAATCTGGCAGCAGGCGATCCGGGTAAGGCGCAGGGCGGCAACCTCGGAGTAGCAGGTATTTCTGTACCGGGATCTGCGGGAGAGACACACAGATGTGCAATCGAAAAAGGTCTTGTAAGTATTGTGCTGGCAGATGGACCTGCGGGACTTCGCCTTATGAAATATTATCATGTAAATGAAGGTAAGATCGTATCCATGCCATTTGAGTTCAGCCTGGAAGGTGGAATTTTCTATGATGGAGCAACTGATCTGCCGGGTGAGAGATACTATCAGTACTGTACTGCAATTCCGGTTGGAACGATGCTGGCACAGACCTGGAATACCGGTCTGATCGAGAAGGTCGGGGCAATGATTGGTAAAGAGATGGAGCGTTTTAACGTTACTTTATGGCTGGCACCGGGAATGAATATTCACAGAAATCCACTTTGCGGAAGAAACTTTGAATATTATTCTGAAGATCCGTATATCGCAGGAACCATTGCAGCAGCTATGACAAACGGTGTGCAGTCCAACTATGGATGCGGAACGACCATCAAGCATTTTGCATGCAATAACCAGGAAGACAACCGTATGGGTTCAGACAGCATTCTTTCTGAGAGAACGATCCGTGAACTTTATCTGAAGGGATTTGAGATTGCTGTAAAAGAATCCCAGCCATTATCTATCATGACAAGCTATAACCTGATCAATGGCGTTCATGCGGCAAATAATTATGATCTCTGCACCGATGTGGCAAGAAATGAATGGGGCTTCCAGGGTGCGATCATGACAGACTGGACAACCACTGAGAAAGACGAAACCTGCACAGCTTCCGGATGTATGAGAGCAGGAAATGACCTTGTAATGCCGGGATGCTTCGGAGACCATGACAATATGAAAAAAGAACTGGAAGCGGGAACTCTGAAGATTGAAGATCTGAAAGCATGTATTGCGAGACTTGTAAGTGTAATCTGGAAATCCAATCAGTATGAAGAAAAATAAAATTGTAAACCATAAATGATAAAGTGGTTGTCAATCGAGACGCTTTATGTTAAAGTATCCAATATGTCATGAAAGACCCTGCTGTAACGGGAAGGATTATCAATTATTCGGGCTGGTAATGATAAAACACGGATAAAATAAGGATAAAATTCTCTGTTATCGGGGAAAATAAAAAAGGCTGAAGGAGAATGATACATAAAGATGTCGGTTATAAAAAATATTCCACTACGCCCTCATCACGGAATGTGCCTTGCATATTTCAAGGGTGAGGGATACAGTGATGGATTTTCCGCACATATGCAGGAAATGCTGGATATTTTTCAGAAGGGAGCGAAGATACAGCTTCATGCAGATACAGACGAGATCTGTTCTGCCTGTCCGAATAATGAAAAAGGATGCTGTTCTTCATTTTCGCTTGTAGAAGCATATGACAATGCAGTGCTGGAACTGTGCGGTCTGGAAAATGGACAGATTATGGAATTTGATGATTTTACAGATGTTGTTCAAAAGAAAATCCTGGCATCAGGAAAGAGGAAGGAAATCTGTGGGAATTGTCAGTGGAACTCCATCTGTGAAAGCCAGAAGAGCAGATGGGAGAAATGCTAAGAAAAATAGAGTAACAGAATGAATAGCGTTCCGGTACAGAACAGAAGCTATGAATAAAAAAGTCAAATGCGCAGATATTGCAATAGAAAGGACATAACGATAAAAATGGAAAATACAGAATCACGTTTATATTTCGCCAGTGACTACATGGAAGGTGCGCATCCTGCGATCATGAAGAAGCTGATGGAGACAAACCTGGAGAAAACAGTGGGATATGGTCAGGATCCATACACAGAAGATGCGAAAGAAAAGATCAGAAAAGTCTGCAATGTACCGGAGGCAGATGTATTCCTGCTGGTTGGCGGAACGCAGACCAATGCCACAGTGATCGATGCATTGCTGAAATCTTATCAGGGAGTTGTGGCTGCGGATACAGGGCATATTGCAACCCATGAATCAGGTGCCATTGAATTTGGTGGACATAAGGTTCTGACAGTACCGCAGAAAGATGGAAAAATCTCTGCACAGCAGATTGAGAAGCTGGTGAAGGATTTCTATGATGATGCCAATTATGAGCATATGGTAATGC
>SKEG01001053.1_pt1 | contig 24108 bp, 18 predicted proteins | sample 4826631 | NCBI WGS metagenome assembly SKEG01 (sample SAMN11008815, study PRJNA524170) | human gut metagenome | biome: Human fecal sample; material: Feces; isolation source: fecal sample from pouch patient p26, p34, p50 | host: Homo sapiens | place: Israel: Tel-Aviv | collected 2016-11-02
CCACCCTGAGCTTTACCGGCTTCATCTGCCCGCTCAAGAGCTATAGCCGCATTTCCAGTGAGTACGGCTGGCGCAAGAACCCCGTTACGGGGGTCAACAAGCTCCACGCCGGTACCGACTTTGCCGCCCCGGGCGGCACGCCCATCTATGCAGCCGCCAGCGGCTATGTGCAGGTGGCGGGCTGGTCCAGCGGCGGCTACGGCAACTATGTCATCATCTACCACGGCAAAATGTCCGATGGCAACCAGTACAGCACCCTGTACGGCCACATGCGGTCGGTCGCTACCTCGGCGGGCAAGTATGTCCAGCAGGGCGAGATCATCGGTTATGTGGGCAGCACGGGCAACTCTACCGGCAACCACCTCCATCTGGAGGTCTGGAAGGGCGGCTCCAAGGCCAATGCCGTCAACCCCCGTGGTTATATCCCCATGAAATAATCTGCATTGTATCAAAGGAGGCCGTCAGGGCTTATGAAGGAAGAAAAACGCAAGCGCATCCTGCGCGTGGGCTGTCTGATCCTGGCAGGGATCTTTGCACTTTCCATGCTGGGCAGCGTGGTTATGATGCTGCTGGTCTGACAGAGGAGGGAAGAAGATGAACCGTAAGATATCGGTCGGCATGGCGGTCAGCATCGTCATCCTGGCCATGACCGTTACCTTTTCCATCACCATGCTGGTGGCGATGCGCCTGTTTGACAGCACCGTTTCCAGCGTGAAGGAAAAGGAAAGCATGTACAACAAGATCGCTGAGGTGGACCGCTATGTCCGCAGCAACGATTACTATCCCATCGACGAGACCACCCTCTACGACCGCCTGACGGCTGGCTACCTGCTGGGCACCGGCGATAAGTACGCCCGCTATTTCAGCGCCACCGCCTATACGGAGCTGATGAACACCCAGAACGGCACCCTGATCGGCATCGGCGTGGAGCTGGCTGTGGATCAGTCCGGCTATGCCAAGGTCATCAAGGTCTACGATGAATCCCCCGCCAAGGAGGCCGGCATTCAGGTCGGCAACTACATCACCGCTGTGGACGGCACCGATGTCAAGAGCATGAGCAGCGTGGATGCCATCCAGACCCGCCTGCGCGGCGAGAGCGGCACCACCGTCAATGTGACCTGGCTGGACAGTGAGGCCTCCGAGCATACCGCTGACCTGACCCACTCCGGCTACAGCTCCACCACCGTGGATTACCAGATGGTGCAGGGCAATGTGGGCTACATCCGGATCCGCCAGTTTGATTCCACCACCCCCAGTGAGCTGGATTACGCCATCCGCAGCCTGAGCGCCAACGGCGCGGGCAGCCTGGTGTTTGATCTGCGCGACAACGGCGGCGGTCTGCTGGACGATGCCATTCAGTGCATCGACCTGATCGCCCCGGAGGGCACGCTGGCCTTTGCTGAGGACAAGAACGGCACCCAGACCCTGCTGGGCACCAGCACCAGCGAGTCCCGGATCAACCTGCCCGTGGTCTGCCTGGTCAACGGAAGCACCGCCAGCGCTGCGGAGCTCTTTGCCAGCAGCCTGCGCACCCTGAATGGTGCCCGTCTGGTGGGCACCACCACGCAGGGCAAGGGCACCATCCAGAGCAGCCCCCAGCGCCTGTCCGATGGCAGTGCTGTGGTGGTTACCGTGGCAAAGCTGGTCTGCGGCGATGGCAGCTGCTTTGACGGCACCGGCCTGACCGTGGATGTGGAGCGTCCCCTGACTGCAGACGAGCAGACCGCATACTATGATTACACTGTGGAGAACGATCCCCAGATCCAGCGTGCCGTGAGCACTGCCCAGCAGATGAGCGGCACCACCACCGTGAGCGGTGTCAACGAGGCGGCTTCCAGTGAAGCTGCCGACAGTGCCGCCGCCGAGAGCGTAGCGGAAGGGGACGCTGAGGCTGCATCTGCCGAGAGCACTCCGGCAGAGACCGCGCCCGCCGAAAGTGAAGCGGCAGGGGAGAGCACTGCATCCAGTAGTCAAGAATAAGAGAACAACCCTCTCCGTCAGCGCTGACGCGCTGCCACCTCTCCCGAAGGGCGAGGTCTTGGCAATTCATGCAAAGTTTGCGGTTTTGTCAAAAGCTCCCCCTTTGGGGGAGCTGGCGAGCGAAGCGAGACTGAGAGGGTTATTTTGGAAAAGAAAGGATAGAGCCATGCCCGAACTGACTGACCTGTCTTATGTGCGCGCCCTGTGCGAAAAATATGATTTTGCCCTCTCCAAGGGCTTTGGCCAGAACTTTATCGTCAACCCCGGCCTGCCCCCCAAGATCGTGGATGCCAGCGGCGTGGACAAGCGCTACGGCGTGCTCGAGATCGGCCCCGGCATCGGCGTGCTGACCCGGGAGCTGGCAAAGCGGGCGGCAAAGGTGGTCTCCATCGAGGTGGATGAGCGCCTGCCGCCCCTGCTGGCCGAGACCATGGCCGGTGTGGACAATTTCAAGCTGGTGCTGCAGGATGTGCTCAAGGTGGATCTGAAAGCCCTGATCGCGCAGGAGTTCCCCGGGATGCCGGTGGCAGTCTGCGCCAACCTGCCCTACTATATTACAAGCCCCATTGTGATGAAGCTGCTGGGTGACCGCCTGCCCATCGAGAGCCTGACTGTGATGGTGCAGAAGGAAGCAGCCGATCGTCTGGCCGCCGCCCCGGGCACCCGGGCCTCCAGCGCCATCAGCTGTGCGGTGAGCTATTACGCGACCTCTAAGATGATGTTCACCGCCGCCCCGGGCAGCTTTTACCCGGCCCCCAAGGTGACCAGCGCTGTGGTGCGGATGGAGATCCGCCCAACCCCCGCCGTGCAGGTGGAGGACGAGGAGGGCTACTTTGCCCTTGTCCGCGCGGCCTTTGGCCAGCGGCGCAAGACTGCCGCCAATGCCATTGCCAGCGGCCTGGGGATGCCCAAAGATGCCGTGACCGCTGCCATTGAAGCCGCCGGGTTCGATGCCCGCATCCGTCCTGAGGCCCTGACGCTGGAGGATTTTGCAAAGATCCAGAACGCTCTGGCCCGGTGACTTGTTTTAATAATTCGGTTTTCCAAAAGCAGGAGCTCTTCGCAAAGCGTGGAGCGCCTGCTCTTTTAGAATATAAAGCAGAAAATACAGTGTCCATTTGACAAGAACAATTCCGGTTGTTTTGTCCGCAGCATGGTCTGTTAAATTTCCTGCACGCTTTACCATGTAAAAGCAAATATATTTCATCGTTTTTGCGCGGCAGACTTTGCTTTTTGAAGAAAAAGCTGTGTGTGTTCCATTGACATCTTTTTATTTCAATGGTACAATATATGACGTGTTAAGGTTTTGCGGGAGGAGCACAGGTGCAGACAGAGGGGTCTGTTTCTGCGCTCTTTTGTATTCCCTGGCAATACAGGATTCAAAAAACCTCCGCAGAATAGTGGGAAAACAGCAGGACATCCCGCCCTGCACCATGCACTGAAGCACGGAATTATTATAGGGAGGAAAACACAATGAACAACAACTACGAGTCTCATGCAATCAGCCGCCGCAGCTTTCTGAAGGCTTCCGGTGTCGTTGGTGCCGCCGGCATTCTGGCCGCCTGCGGCGGCAACTCTGGCAGCAGCTCCACCGCCGCTTCCTCTGGTGCTACCAGCGCTCCCAACACCACCGGCGCTACCCCGCTGAAGGAGTTCATCTCCTGGGAGAGCACCAACCGTGAGCTGGAGAGCTGGAACATGCTGTACAGCCAGATGGCTTCCGACATGAATGTCACCACCAACCTGTGGGAAGGCCTGCTGAGCTTTGACTGCTACGGCAAGGCCGTGCCTTCCGTGGCCAAGGAGTGGAGCCACAATGAGGACTCTTCTGTTTGGACCTTCAACCTCCGCGACGATGTGGACTGGGTGGATGTGAACGGCGAGGTCAAGGCTCACCTGACCAGCAAGGACTTCCTCGTGGGTCTGGAGTGGGTGCTGAACGCAGCCAAGAACCAGGCCAACAACACCTCCATGCCCAACGAGACCCTGACCGGTGCTGCTGATTACTATCAGAAGACCAGCGATATGGGCGATGCCGCTGCCGACCTGACCTACCAGGATATGCTGGACGCAGGCGTGGGCGTTGAGGCTCCGGATGACTACACCCTGGTCTTCACCTGCAAGGATCCCTGCCCCTACTTCGATACCGTTGCTGCCTACACCAGCTTCTACCCCGTCTCTGAGGATCTGATCAACGAGCTGGGCGTTGAGGGCTTCCGTGCATGCGATTACACCAACATGTGGTACAATGGTCCCTATGTGGTGGAGGAGTTCATCAGCCAGAACACCAAGAGCTACATCCCCAACCCCAACTACTATGCAGCTGACGAGGTATCCCGCTTCGACCGCTTCACCGTCACCATGATCAGCGACGGCACCGTTACTTTCCAGCTGTATCAGAACCGTGAGCTGGACGAGATGGATGTGGGCGAGAGCACCCTGACCACCATCCAGGCTGATCCCAACAGCGAGTACAATGCTCAGCTGTGTGAGAAGCGTCCCAAGAAGTTCAGCTTCCAGATGCACTTCAACTACCAGAAGAACAACGAGGACGGCACCCCCGACGACAACTGGAACAAGGCCATCGCCAACACTGCCTTCCGTCAGTGCTTCTACAAGGGCCTGAATCTGACCAACTACTATGCCCGTACCAACAAGATCAACCCCCTGAAGTGCGAGAACGACTACTACACCATGCCGGGTGTCTGCTATAACACCCAGGGCCAGGAGTACACCACCCTGGTGGCCAAGGAGATGGGCTTCGACGGCGAGGCTTACGACGGCAAGACCATGATCCGCCTGCGTTCTAACAACGGCGACATTGCTGACCTGAAGAAGCAGGCCATGGACGAGCTGAGCGCCATCGGCGTCACCTTCCCCGTCCACGCTGCTTACCACATCATCGCTGGTTCCACCACCGCTCTGGATACCGCAACGGTTCTGAAGCAGTGCTTCACCGACAGCTTCGGCGATGACTTCATCGTGCTGGACATCAAGACCTTCGTCTCCTCCATCACTCAGGAAGTCCGTAATCCTCAGCTGCAGAGCTTCGTCATCAACGGCTGGGGCGCTGACTACGGCGATCCTGTCAACTTCGTTGGTCAGGAGATCCTGCACGACGACAACGCTTACTACAGCTGGTACTACTCCAACATCGCCAAGATCGTCGAGGCCGGCCCCGCTGACTGGCAGAAGGATCTGGTGGCCTGCTACGAGGAGTTCACCGATCTGGTCAACACCGCAAAGGCCATCGTTGATGATACCGATGCCCGCTACGCTGCCTTTGCAAAGGCTGAGGCCAGCATGCTGAACAGCGTTCTGGCCTGCCCCTGCAACTTCGATGTTTCCTGGACTCTGACCCACGCCAACGAGTACAGCAAGATCAACGCTATGTATGGTCCCTGCAACTACAAGGCTGTCAACTGGGAGACCAGCGAAGAGGCTTACACCACCGAGCAGTACGAGGAGTTCGCCGCTGCATTTGACGCAGCTACCAAGGCTTAAGTTCCCCGTTTCCCCGCCCGAAAGGGCAAGAATAAAAGTTAAGGGTTCGATAACATGTTAAAATACACGGTTAAGCGGCTGCTCCAGTCGCTTGTCACAATCTTTCTGATCGCAACAGCAGTTTTCCTGATGATGCGCTGCCTGCCGACGGACTACTACTTCACTGAGGAACAGCTCATGAAGTTTACCGATCAGCAGAAGACCGCCGCTCTGGAAGCAGCTGGCCTGACTGATCCCATCCCCACCCAGCTGGTCAAGTTCTATAACAACCTGCTGCATCTGGACTTCGGCACTTCCCGCCGCATTCAGAACGGTGCCCCGGTGGTCAAGGTCATTGGTAAAAAGTTTGGTGTCTCCATGCGTCTGGGCCTCATCGCCTCCGGCATCTCTCTGGTGGTCGGTGTGCTGATGGGCATCCTGCAGGCGGCATTCAAGGACAAGATATTCGACTGGATCGGCACGGCCTACACCGTGTTCGTCAACGCGGTCCCGTCGCTGGTGTCGTATTCTCTGGTGCTGGTCTTTGGTTCCAAGTACCTGGGATTCCCCACGCTGTATTCCACCCGCAATGTGAGTGCTTCCAGCGTGCTGCCCATCACCTGCCTTTCGCTGGCATCCATTGCAGGCTATGCCCTGTGGACCCGCCGCTACATGGTGGATGAGCTGACCCGCGACTATATCAAGCTGGCCCGTGTCAAGGGCCTGAGCTCCCGCGAGATCATGTTTAAGCATGTTCTGCGCAACGCCATGGTTCCCATGGTGCAGTATATCCCCCAGTCCATCCTGCTGACGGTGGGCGGCTCCCTGCTGATGGAACGGTTCTTCTCCGTTCCCGGCATGGGCCCCCTGCTGACGGATGCCATCCAGCGCTATGACCTGAACGTTGTGCAGACCCTGGTCATCCTCTACGCTGTGCTGGGCATCGTGGGCGTGTTCCTGGGCGATGTGCTGATGATGGTGGTTGACCCCCGTATTACTCTGACCGGAAAGGAGGAGGCTCGCTGATGGCTAAGGCATCGGATTTTGAAGGCAAGAAGCAGGACGAGCTGTTCTACTTTGTGGATTATTCCCCGGAAGAAGCTGAACGCATCGGCTACTCCAACTATTCCTACTGGGGTTCTGTCATCCAGAACTTCCTCAAGCAGAAGGTGGCTGTCTTCTGCCTGATCCTGTTCCTGGCGCTGACGGTGTTCTCCTTCGTTGCGCTGAGCATCGGCAAGTATCACTATACCACCCTGATCTCTGATTCCAGCAAGGCTTTCATCAAGCCCAACAGTGAGTACTGGTTCGGTACCGACAACCTGGGCCGTGACTACTGGTGCCAGGTGTGGTACGCCACCCAGGTGTCCATCCGTCTGGCTCTGGTGGTCGCCGTGGGCGAGAGCATCGTGGGCGTGATCTTCGGCCTGATCTGGGGCTATGTGCGCAGTCTGGACCGCTTCTTCACGGAGCTGTACAACCTGATCGACAACGTGCCCTATATCATCTATATGACCCTGATCGCCCTGATGGTGGGCCAGAGCTTCTGGATCATGGCCATCTCCATGATCGCCATCAACTGGCTTTCCATGGCACGCCGTGTCCGCAACATGGTGTTCATGTTCCGTGACCGCGAGTATAACCTCGCGTCCCGCTGCCTGGGCACCCCGCTGTGGCGCGTGCTGACCAAGAACATCCTGCCGTATCTGGTCTCCGTTATCATCCTGCGTATGGCACTGTCCATCCCGGGCACCATCAATCTGGAATCCACGCTGTCCTACCTGGGCCTGGGCCTGGGCATCGACACGCCTTCTCTGGGCCTGATCCTGAGCAAGGTGCGCGGCTTCTTCCTGGATTATCCGTACCTGCTGGTTTTCCCTGCATCCATCGTGTCCATCATTTCCATTTCTTTCTATATCATGGGCAACGCTTTGTCGGATGCGGCTGATCCGCGCAACCACGTTTGATAGATTGGAGAGAGAGACGTAAATGGATAGACAACCGATTATCTCTGCCAAAGACGTGGAGATCACTTTTAGCCTGCGCGGCCGCAAGCTGAACGCCATCCGCAAGTGCTCGCTGGACCTGTACGAAGGCGAGACCCTTGCCATCGTGGGCGAGTCCGGCTCGGGCAAGTCCGTATTCACCAAGACCTTTGTGGGTATGCTGGATGCCAACGGTAAGATCACCGGCGGCTCCATCATGTTTGAAGGCCGCGATATGACCAAGTTCACCGAGAAGGATTGGCTGGGTGTCCGCGGCAAGAAGATCGCCATGGTCATGCAGGACCCTATGACCAGCCTGAACCCGCTGAAGAAGATCGGCAAGCAGATCCAGGAGAGCATTGAGCATCACCAGGGTCTGAAGGGCGAGGAAGCCAAAAAGGCTGCCATCGAGATGCTGGGCAAGGTGGGTATCCCCGACCCCGAGCGTCGGTACGAGCAGTACCCCCACGAGTTCTCCGGCGGTATGCGTCAGCGTGTCGTCATTGCCATTGCAGCGGCCTGCCGCCCGCAGATCCTGATCTGCGACGAGCCCACCACTGCGCTGGACGTGACCATTCAGGCACAGATCCTGCAGCTGATCCGCGACCTGCAGAAGGAGCTGGGCATGTCCGTTATCTACATCACCCATGACCTGGGTGTTGTGGCAAACGTGGCAGACCGTGTGGCCGTGATGTATGCCGGCCAGATCGTGGAATACGGCACCGTCGAGGAGATCTTCTACGACGCATGGCACCCCTACACCTGGGCTCTGCTGCAGGCTCTGCCGCAGCTGGGCACCAAGGGTGAGGCCCTGCCCAGCGTGGATGGTACTCCCCCGAACCTGTTCAACGAGATCAAGGGTGACGCATTTGCGCCCCGCAACAAGCATGCGCTGGCAATCGACTTTGTGCAAGAGCCTCCGTTCTTCCAGGTGTCTGAGACCCACGCCGCAAAGACCTGGTATCTGGATCCGCGCGCTCCCAAGATCGAGCGGCCGCACTCCATCCAGAACCTGCGTGAGAAAATGGGAAAGATGGGAGGCGCCAACTTAAATGGCTGAACGCGAAAAGCTGATTGAGCTGAAAGACCTTCAGATCACCTTTGGCTCCGGTAAGAAGAAATTTGTTGCTGTCGATCATGTCAACTTTGACATCTATAAGGGCGAGACCTTCTCGCTGGTCGGCGAGTCCGGCTCCGGCAAGACCACCATTGGCCGTGCCATCTGCCGCATCAACCCGACCTCCGGCGGCGACATCTTCTTCAAGGGCCAGAAGATCAACGGCAAGATCTCCAAGGAACTGGACAAAGAGGTCATCCGCAAGATCCAGATGATCTTCCAGGACCCCATGGCTTCGCTGAACGAGCGCGCCAAGGTCGAGTATATCATTGCTGAGGGCCTGCTGAACCATCATCTCTACAAAGATCAGGAAGACCTGCATGAAAAGGTGATGAACGCCCTGCATGAGGTCGGCCTGCTGCCGGAGTTTGCCTCCCGCTTCCCCCACGAGTTCTCGGGCGGTCAGCGCCAGCGCATCGGCATTGCCCGTGCACTGGTCATGGAGCCGGAGTTCATCGTGGCCGATGAGCCCATCTCTGCACTGGATGTCTCCATCCGTGCACAGGTGCTGAACCTGCTGAACGAGATGAAGAAGAGCCGCGGCCTGACCTACCTGTTCATTGCACATGACCTGTCGGTGGTCCGGTTCATCTCGGATCGTATCGCCGTTATCAGCAAGGGCCGCATCGTGGAGCTGGCTGAGGCGGAGGAGCTGTTCCTCCATCCGCTGCATCCCTACACCAAAGCTCTGCTGAGCGCGGTCCCCATCCCTGACCCCAGCCTCGAAAAGCACAAGAAGCTGCTGGTCTATGACCCCTCGATCCACGATTACAGTGTGGATAAGCCGGTCTGGGAAGAGATCGCAAACGGCCACTTTGTGTATGGCAACCAGCGTGAGCTGGAAGGCTACCGCAAGGAGTATGAAAGCCAGCTGTAAGCTGAACCGCTTTCCTGTATTTTAACACAATGACCCCGCCGCGCTGGGAGCTTTCCCGTGCGGCGGGGTTTTGTGCTGTCAGGGAGAAAAAATAGAACCGGACGCTTCAAAAACGTCCGGTTCTGCTTTTTGCTATGGGTTCACTCGATCAGGCCTGAGTGGCTGCGTCGAATGCGGCAGCAAACGCATCGTACTGTTCGGTGGTGTAAGCCTCCTCGCTGGTCTCCCAGTTCACAGCCTTGTAGTTGCAGGGACCATACATTGCGTTGATCTTGCTGTACTCGTTGACGTGGGTCAGGCACCAGGTGATATCGTAGACGGTGGGGAAGATCAGGTTCTCGTCCAGGAAGTAAGCCTCGGCCTTGGCAAATGCAGCGTAGCGTGCATCGGTGTCGTCAACGATGGCACGGCCCTCGTTCACCAGATCGGTGAACTTCTCGTAGGCGGCAACCAGATCCTTCTGGTAGCTGGCGGGGCCATTGTTCACAATGCCTGCGATGTTGGTCATGTTGCAGCTGTAGTAAGCATTGTCGTCGTGAACGATGATCTGGGTCAGGAAGTTGATGGGATCGCCGAAGTCAGCGCCCCAGCCCATGTGGACGAAGCTCTGCAGCTTGGGAGCCACGACTTCCTTCATGGTGGAGGACACGAAGGTGTTGATATCCAGCACGATGAAGTCATCGCCGAAGCTGTCGGTGAAGCACTGCTTCAGCACGGTTGCGCTGTCCAGAGCGGAGGTGGAGCCAGCCAGAATATAGTAGGAGCAGTGAACAGGGAAGGTGACACCAATGGCGCTCAGCTCTTCCATGGCCTGCTTCTTCAGCTCGGTGATGTCGCCGTTGTTGGCGCGCAGGCGCTTCATGGTCTTGCCATCGTAAGCCTCGCCGTCCAGACCCATCTCCTTGGCCACCAGGTTGGTGTAGTCGGTGCCGTCAGAGGTGTAGCACAGGCCCTTCATGGTGAAGAAATCGTTCTCGCACTTCAGGGGATTGATGGGGTTGTAACGGGCGAAGAACTTGTTCAGCACCATGCCCTTGGAGAAGCACTGACGGAACGCCTTGTTGGCAATGGCCTTGTTCCAGTTCTCATCGGGGGTGCCATCGGTGTTCTTTTTGTCGTAGTTGAAGATGAAGCAGTAGCTGAACTTCTTGGCACGCTTCTCGCACAGCTGCTGATTGTACTCGTTGGAAGGATCGGACTGAATGGTGGTGATGTTGCTCTCGCCCAGGTCCACCTCGTCCAGCTCGCGGCTCTGATACAGCTGCAGGCTGATGGAACCGTCGCTGATCATGGTGACAGTGAAGCGCTCAAAGCGGCTGACGTTGGCAGCGTCGTAGTAGTTGGGGTTGGGGATGTAGCTCTTGGTGTTGCCCTGGATGTACTCCTCCACCACATAGGGTCCGTTGTACCACATGGTGGTGTTGTCGCAGCTCCGGAAGCCATCGACACCCAGCTCCTCGATCAGAGCAGGAGCCACGGGGTAGAAGCTGTTGTAGGCGGCAACGGTATCAAAGTAGGGGCAGGCGCTGGGGCAGGTGAACACCAGAGTGTAATCATCCGGAGCCTCAATGCCCACACCGGCAGCCAGCATGTCCTCGTAGGTCATGTCAGCAGCAGCGTCACCGGCTTCCTTGGTCAGCTCGTAGTACTCGTAAGCGCCCACAATGGTATCGTTGGGCATGGAGGTGTTGTTGGCCTCGTTCTTGATGGCGTTCATCACCCATTCAAAACCAACCAGGAAGTCCTTGCTGGTCAGGTGAGCCTTCACCTCACCGTTGCAATCCACCCAGTCCACGTCGTCCCGCAGATGGAAGGTCCAGACGGTGGCATCCTCATTGTGCTCCCAGCTGGAAGCGATGGCGGGCACCACCTTGCCGTAGCGGTCAAAGCTCAGCAGGCCATCCCACAGATTGGTGACCACGTTGGCATCTTCAGCCTTCTGGGTGTACAGCATGTTCCAGCTTTCCAGCTCACGGTTGCCGCTCTCAAAGGAGATGAACTCCTTCAGGGGGGTAGCGCCGGTGGAGTTGGGGGCAGCAGCGCCGCTGGCGGCAGCACCATTGCCGGTGTTGTTGGACTTTTCGCCGCAGGCTGCCAGCAGGCTGGCGGCACCCACAGCACCTGCACCCTTCAGGAAGGTGCGGCGATCAAAATTGAAGCTCATTGGATGATCCTCCCAGATCTTGCGCGGACAGAGCCGCGCTTTTTTCCTTTTCCTAAACGCAGTGAGGCTGTCTGCCTTTCCAAAAAGTGCACAGGAAAGACAAAAGCCGCACCACTGTATATTTTAGCACTTTACTGGAAAGAAGTCAATCCGCCACAGCATAGAATTGAAAACAAAACGGTGACAAACACTTTCATGGGAAAAGAATGTGAAAAAAATTACTATAAAATGGAAAGAACTGTATATCTGTGAAGAACAGGCGAAAGAGAGAAACTGTTCACAGTGTGCGCACAAAACAGCTATCTTTTTTCACAAAAACATGATACAATAAAGTGTATCTGTATCAATAAGGAGCGCACCATGAAGAAATTGACCTCGATGTACAAACGCTACATGTTCCACCCCATTTTATATAAGACCGTGACCCGCACCTCCATTGTGGCCGTGCTGATGCTGCTGTGGCAGCGCTATGTCAGCGATGGCACGTTTACCATCTGGGAGGCCCCGGGCTTTCTGTGCGGCGTGGTGCTGCTCATCTGGGCCTGGGTGGACTACCTGCGGCTGGATGGCGTGACCATCCACCATCTGTTGGAGGAATTCAAGGGGATGGGCAAGCGGCAGAAAAAGATCCACTCCACCCGCTCCATCATCGACTATGCGGATGAGAAGATCGTCTCCTTTGAGGAGCTGGAACCCGAGGAGCGCACCTATTGCAGCCTGCTCTCCAATCTGGTGCTGGGCCTGCCGCTGGTCGCTGCTGCGCTGATCACCAGCGTGCTGTAAGGGGGCCGCGGCATGGAACAAGAGCACAAGCAGCTGGTCATAGGCATTCTGGCCCATGTGGACAGCGGCAAGACCACCCTTTCCGAGGCCCTGCTCTACGGCACCGGCACCATCCGCAAGCTGGGCCGGGTGGACCATAAGGATGCCTTTCTGGACACCGACGCGCTGGAAAAGGCGCGCGGCATTACCATTTTCTCCAAGCAGGCCCTCTTCACGGCGGGCAATACCGATTTTACCCTGCTGGACACCCCGGGCCATGTGGATTTTTCCACGGAGACCGAGCGGACACTGCAGGTGCTGGATTATGCAGTGCTGGTTATCAGCGGCACCGACGGCGTGCAGAGCCATACCGAGACGCTCTGGCGGCTGCTGCGGCGGTACCGCATCCCCACCTTTGTGTTCGTGAACAAAATGGACCTGCCCGGCCCGGGCAGGGAAGCGCTTCTGACCCAGCTGAACCGTCGGCTGGGGGATGGCTTTGTGGATTTTGGGGCAGAGCAGGCCGACCGGGACGAGGCGCTGGCTCTCTGCGATGAGCGGCTGATGGAGACGATGCTGGACCGGGGAAGCCTGACCGATACCGATCTCATCCCCGCCATTGCCCGGCGGCATGTATTTCCCTGCTGGTTTGGTTCAGCCCTGAAGCTGCAGGGGGTGGACGCGCTGGTGGAGGGCCTGGACCGCTATACCCGCCCGGCTCCTGCGCTGGAAGCCTTCGGGGCCAAGGTGTTCAAGGTGAGCCAGGATGAGCAGGGAAACCGCCTGACCTGGCTGCGGGTGACCGGCGGCGTGCTCAAAGTGAAAGCCCAGCTCACCGGAGAGGTCGATGGGGAGCCATGGGCCGAAAAGGCCAACCAGCTGCGGCTCTACTCCGGCGCAAAGTTTACGCTGGCGGAGTGCATCGGCCCCGGCCAGGTGTGCGCCGTTACCGGCTTGACCAAAGCCCGCCCCGGCGAGGGTCTGGGGGCGGAACGGGACAGCGACCTGCCGGTGCTGGAGCCGGTGCTGAGCTATCAGGTGCTGCTGCCCGAGGGCGCAGACGTGCACGCCGCGCTGGGAAAGCTCCATCGGCTGGAAGAGGAGGAGCCCCAGCTCCATGTGGTCTGGAACGAGACCCTGGGCGAGATCCATGTCCAGCTGATGGGCGAGATCCAGCTGGAGGTGCTGAAAAGCCTGCTGGCCGAGCGGTACGGGCTGGAGGTCAGCTTCGGCCCCGGCGGCATCCTGTATAAGGAGACCATCACCGAAGCCATGGAGGGTGTGGGCCACTACGAGCCCCTGCGCCACTATGCGGAAGTCCACCTTAAGCTGGAGCCGCTGCCCCGTGGCAGCGGAATGCAGTTTGCCGCCGACTGCCGGGAAGAGGTGCTGGACAAGAACTGGCAGCGGCTGGTGCTGACGCATCTTGAGGAAAAGCAGCATCTGGGTGTGCTCATCGGGGCACCCCTGACCGATGTGAAAATCACCCTCATTGCGGGCCGCGCCCACCTCAAGCACACCGAAGGCGGCGACTTCCGGCAGGCGACCTACCGCGCCGTCCGGCAGGGCCTGATGATGGCAGACCAGATCCACAAGACCCAGCTGCTGGAGCCGTGGTATGCCTTCCGGCTGGAGCTGCCCTCTGACAACGTGGGCCGCGCCATGAACGATATCCAGAACATGGGCGGCAGCTTTGACCCGCCCGAGACCGGAGCCGACGGGGATACCACCCTGCTCACCGGCACGGCACCGGCCTCCACCATGCGCAGCTACCCCATGGAGGTGGTGGGCTACACCCGGGGCAGGGGACACCTGACCCTGACGCTGGACGGCTACCGCCCCTGCCACAATGCAGCGGAGGTCATCGAGGCCGCGGGCTATGAGCCGGAACACGACCTCGACAACCCGGCAGATTCGGTGTTCTGCGCCCACGGGGCTGGATTTGTGGTGCCCTGGGAGCAGGTGCGCAGCCACATGCATGTAGACAGCGGCTGGGGCAAGACTGCAAAGACCGAGGAAACGGTGCAGGCCCGTCCCCGCCGGATGGCCGCCTACCGCGCCACCCTGGAAGAGGATGCTGAGCTGCTGAAGATCTTTGAACAGACCTATGGGCCCATCAAGCGGGACCCGCTGGCGGCGTTCCGCCCCACCCAGAAGCGGGAACGCCCTGATTTCAACGCCGAGCAGTGGGAGATCCAGCCCGAATACCTGCTGGTGGACGGCTACAACATCATCTTTGCATGGGACGAGCTGAACGCACTCTCCAAAGAGAGCCTGGAAGCGGCCCGCCGCAGGCTGATGGACATCCTCTGCAACTATCAGGGCTTTAAGAAGTGCGTGCTCATCCTTGTGTTTGATGCCTACCGTGTGCCGGGCAGCCCCGGCAGCATAGAGCAGTACCACAATATCCATGTGGTCTACACCCGGGAAGCCGAGACCGCCGATATGTTCATCGAGCGTGTCACCCATGAGATCGGCAAGGGCCGCCGCGTCCGCGTGGCCACCTCCGATGGCATGGAACAGGTCATCATTCTGGGCCATGGTGCCCTCCGTGTCTCTGCCCGCATGTTCCATGAAGAGGTGCAGGAGGCGGAGAAGGAGATCCGGAGGTATTTGCAGGGGGAAGGGTAACATCCTCACCCTCTCAGTCAAAGCCTGCGGCTTTGCCAGCTCCCCCGAAGGGGGAGCCTCTGGCGGAACCACACAGCCTTGCTGTGGGTATTGCCAAGGCCTCTCCCTTTGGGAGAGGTGGCAGCGCATAAGCGCTGACGGAGAGGGCGAGCCACGGCAGGAAAGGAGCAGCAGCCTATGTTTAGCACGACCTCAGAATATGTTTGGCAAAAGATCCAGCCCCGCCCCCGGGATGCGCATAAGGGGACTTTTGGCTCCGTGCTGGTGGTGGCGGGCAGTGCGTCCTACCGGGGCGCGGCGGCGCTGGCCGTGGAAGGTGCCCTGCGCACCGGGGCCGGCATCGTTACGCTGGCAAGTGTGGAGCCGGTGCTGGCGGCTGTGGCCGCCCGCCTGCCTGAGTGCTGTCTCTGCCCCTGCGAAGCGGGGGCAGAGGGCGGCATCTCGCCCCAGAATATCGACCGCATCCGGCGGCAGAAGGCTTCTGTTCTGCTGGCGGGCCCCGGGCTGGGTTATACAGCCCAAAGCGCGGCCCGTGCCGCCGAGACCCGGGCGCTGGTAAAAACGCTCCTGCCCGGTTTTTCCGGCAGTGCAGTGCTGGATGCGGACGGCCTGAACGCGGTCGCTGACATGCTCCAAACGGAAAAAATGCTTCACCCTCAAGGAGAACTGATTTTAACGCCCCACCCCGGCGAGATGGCCCGGCTGACCGGACACTCTGCGGCAGAGATCAATGCGGACCGGGAAGGCACGGCGCTGCGCTATGCGAAAGCATGGAATGCTGTGGTGGTGCTGAAGGGGGCACACACCGTCATTGCAGGGCCGGATGGCCGCTGCGCGGTCAATCCCACCGGCAACCCGGGGCTTTCCCGGGGCGGCAGCGGGGATGTGCTGGCGGGCATGACCAGCGCCCTGCTGGCCTGCGGTCTGCCTGCCTTTGAGGCCGCTGCCTGTGCCGTTTATCTCCACGGTGCAGCTGCCGACCGTGCCGCTGCCCTGCACGGGGAAACCGGGATGCTCCCGCATGATCTGCTGGATGCGCTGGGGACCCTGTTTGCCGAAAACGGGCGCTGAGCAAGGGGACGATCCCATCAAAAAAGAAACGCTTCCTTTCCTCTGGATTTGTGTTATACTGGAGCTATCCAAAACACAACGATCTGCCGGAAAGGAAGCGTTTCTTTTATGGTTCCTGCACTGGAAAAAATCATTGCCGAGAGCGACCGCATCGTCTTTTTTGGCGGCGCGGGGGTCTCCACCGAAAGCGGCATCCCTGATTTCCGCAGCGTGGACGGCCTGTACCACCAGAAGTACGATTACCCGCCCGAGACCATCCTGAGCCACACCTTCTGGGAGGAGAACCCCGAGGAGTTCTACCGGTTCTACCGGGATAAGCTCATTGTGAAGGGGGCAAAGCCCAACGCTGCCCACCTGCGGCTGGCAAAGCTGGAGCGGGAGGGCAAGCTGAAGGCCATCGTCACCCAGAACATCGACGGCCTGCATCAGGCGGCTGGCTCCAAGACCGTTTACGAGCTCCACGGCAGCACCCTGCGCAACTACTGCGTGAAGTGCGGCACGTTCTACGATGTGGACTTCATTGCCAACAGTACCGGCGTGCCCCGCTGCCCCAAGTGCGGCGGCATCGTCAAGCCGGATGTCGTTCTGTATGAGGAAGGGCTGGACGAGGAAGTGCTCTCCGGGGCCGTGTCTGCCATCCGCAAGGCGGATACTCTCATCATCGGCGGCACCAGTCTGGTGGTCTACCCGGCGGCGGGGCTTATCCGGTACTTCCGTGGCCGCCATCTGGTGGTCATCAACATGCAGCCCACCGGGGCCGATGCGCAGGCAGACCTGTGCATTGCCAAGCCCATCGGTCAGGTGCTGAGCGAGGACGTTTTGTTGGAGGACTGAGATGAAAGCTGTCATTCTGGAAAGCTATGTCATGGAGGAAGGCGACCTCGACTGGTCGGTGGTAAAGGCGCTGGTGCCCGATACCACCAGCTATGTCCGCACGGCCTACGAGGAGATCGCCCCCCGCATTGGAGATGCGGACATCGTTCTGCTGAACAAGTGCCGCATGGATGAGAAGATCTTACAGCAGTGCCCGAACCTGAAATGGGTGGGCATCATCGCCACGGGCACCGACAACCTGGATCTGGAAGCCTGCCGCCGCCACGGCGTTGCAGTGGCCAATGTGCCGGGCTATTCTACCTACAGCGTGGCCCAGATGACCTTCAGCCTGCTGCTGGCCATCTGCCAGTGCGCGGAGCGCTACAACCGTGCCGTCAAGCAGGGGTGCTGGCAGCTGGATATCCCGGAGAGCATCGGCCTGCTGCCCCAGATGGAGCTCTACGGCAAGACCTATGGCGTTTACGGCTATGGCAGCATCGGGCGGCAGTCGGCCCGCATTGCCAGAGCCTTTGGCATGGAGGTGCTGGTCTGCACCCGCACCGTCCGGCCCGAGTACGCCGCCGACAGTGTGGAGTTCGTGGATTATGATACCCTGCTGAGGCGGTGCGATATCCTCAGCCTGCACTGCCCGGCTACACCCCAGACCCGGGGCCTTGTCAACGCGGAGGCGCTGGCGAAGATGAAGCCCGGGGCCATTCTGCTCAACACGGCCCGGGGCGCGCTGGTGGATGAGGAGGCCGTGGCAGCGGCTCTCCACAGCGGCCAGCTGGGCTTTTACGGGGCTGATGCCTTTGTCACCGAGCCTCTGCCTCAGGAAAGCCCCCTGCGGGCAGAACCCCACGCTATCCTCACACCGCACATTGCGTGGACGACCCGGGAGGCTTTGCAGAACCTGATGGACATTACCACCCGGAACCTGCGCACCTGGCTGGAAGGAAACGGCGAGCACATCGTCAACAGATAAAAAGGAGAGATGAATCATGCAGGCAACCATTCACAACGAATTCCTGACCCTGACCGTGGATACCCATGGTGCCGAAGCAGTCAGCCTGAAAAATGCCGCCGGGCAGGAGATGCTCTGGCAGGCCGACCCGGCTGTCTGGAAGCGCCACGCCCCCATCCTTTTCCCCTGGACGGGCAAGCTGACCGGCGGGGCCTTTACCCATAAAGGCAAGACCTACTCCGGAGGACAGCACGGCTTTGCCCGGGACGTGGAGCACACCCTGCTCTGCGCCGAGGGCGACACCATCCGGCTGGAGCTGCGCTCGGATGAAAAGAGCAAGGCAGAGCGCTTCCCGTTTGATTTTGTCCTGACCAGCACCTTCCGGCTGGAGGGCAGGACGGTCCACCACACCCTGACCGTCACCAACCCCGCCGATGCCGCCGAGGAGCTGCAGTTCGGCATCGGCTACCACCCGGCGTTCCGCATCCCCTTTGATGACAAGCACACCACCACCGATTACGAGTTCCGCTTCGACCAGCCGGAGAGCCCGATGATCCTGGACGCTTACCCCAACGGTCTGCTGACCGGCAAGTGCGGTTACCGGTGGAAGAACGAGCAGAGCATCCCCCTGACAGACGATCTGTTTGAAAACGACAGCTTCTGCATGGCCGGTCTGCGCAGCCGCACGCTGGGCATCTACGAAAAGGACACCGGCAAGGGGATCGTCTGCAATGTGGAGGGTTACCCATACACCCTCATCTGGTCGGCTCCGGAAAAGCCTGTGCGCTTTGTCTGCATTGAGCCGTGGCACTCCCTGCCCGGTGCCCAGACCGATACCCAGGAGTGGAGCCAGCGCGCCGCTGCCGCCTGCCTTGCCCCCGGCCAGACCTGGGAGACCACCCTCAGCACAACGTTTGAGCGCTGAAGCAAAGTTTGGCAAAGAAATGCAGGAACCCCTTGACAGAGGGGACTGCATTCTGATTTAATTAGAATCGATAAAAGGGAGTAAAGGGCATTCCGCAGGGCCTGCGGGGTGTTGCATGGCAGCGTCATCACGGCAGAAATGCCCGATGTCATGTGTTGGCTTGAGACTTTTGTCACAGACAGAGTGCTGTGGCAGGGGTCTCTTTTTTCTTGCCCGGCACCGGAACACAAGGAGGAAAAATAAATATGGATCTTCTGAACACATTCGCCAGTCTCTTTTCCAATTTTGGGAATCTGACCTGGCAGATGGTGGTGATGTGGGGCATCGGTGCGCTGCTCATCTACCTTGCCATCGCCAAAAAGATGGAGCCGAGCCTGCTGCTGCCCATGGGCTTTGGTGCCATTCTGGTCAACCTGCCCCTCTCGGGTGCCATCACGCAGGGGGATACGGTCGGCCCCATCTCTGCATTGTTTGAAGCGGGCATGTCCAACGAACTGTTCCCGCTGCTGCTCTTCATCGGCATCGGTGCCATGATCGATTTTGGCCCGCTGCTGGAAAAGCCGTGGCTGATGCTCTTTGGCGCGGCGGCCCAGTTCGGCATCTTCTTTACCCTGTTTCTGGCGGGCTTCTTCTTTGACCTGAAGGATGCTGCCTCCATCGCTGTCATCGGTGCGGCAGACGGCCCCACCGCCATTTTCGTGGCCAACACGCTCAACTCCCAGTACCTCGGTGCCATCATGGTGGCAGCCTACAGCTACATGGCGCTGGTGCCCATCGTGCAGCCGCCCGTGATCCGGCTGCTGACCACGCAGAAGGAGCGCCGCATTCGGATGTCCTATGAAAAGGGCAGTGTTTCCCAGCTGACCAAGATCCTGTTCCCCATCGTGGTCACGATCATTGCAGGCATGGTGGCTCCGGCCAGTGTGGCGTTGGTGGGCTTTTTGATGTTCGGCAACCTGCTGCGGGAGTGCGGGGTGCTGAATGCGCTGAGCGAGACCGCCCAGAATGTGCTGGCAAACCTTATCACCATCGTGCTGGGCCTGACCGTTGCCGGGCAGATGACCGCCGACAAGTTCGTGCGGCCCGACACCCTGCTCATCCTTGCACTGGGTCTGGTGGCCTTTGTCTTTGATACGGCAGGCGGCGTGCTGTTTGCAAAGCTGCTGAACCTTTTCCGGCCGGAGGGCAAAAAGCTGAATCCCATGATCGGCGCGGCTGGCATCTCGGCCTTCCCCATGAGCGGCCGTGTGGTCAACAAGATGGGCCTGGAAGAGGACAACCAGAATTTCCTGCTGATGTATTCCATCAGCGTCAACGTTTCGGGACAGATCGCGTCCGTCATTGCAGGCGGCCTGATCCTGACCCTGATGGTTTAACGGAGGTGATCGCATGCTTCATCTTACTTCGTGGATGACCACGCTGCCGATGATGCTGATCGGGATGGTCGGCATCATCCTTGTCATCGGCATCATTGTTCTGGCAGTGATGCTGCTCAACCGGCTGACGAGCCGGAAATAAAAGAAAAAGGCGATGCAGCTGTTCAAAACTGCATCGCCTTTTTGCTTGTGTAAGATTACAGAGTCTGGATGGCGGCCTTGATGCGCTGGGCGGCGACCTTGGTCTTTTCGGCATCGCCGAAGGCGGTCAGGCGGAAGTAGCCCTCGCCGCACTCGCCGAAGCCGACACCCGGGGTGCCGACCACGCCGCAGTTCTCCAGCAGCCAATCGAAGAACTCCCAGCTCTTCATGCCGCCGGGGCAGCGCAGCCAGATGTAGGGGCTGTTCTTGCCGCCGCAGTACCACACGCCGCACTCGTCCAGCGCGTCGGCAATGACCTTGGCGTTCTGGCGGTAGTAATCGAGGTTGGCCTGGATCTCAGCCATGCCGCTCTCGGTGAACACGGCGGCAGCAGCGCGCTGAACGACGTAGGGCACGCCGTTGAACTTGGTGGTCTGGCGGCGCAGCCACAGCTTGTTCAGGTTCATGCCCTCGCGCTCCAGCTCGTGGGGCACGATGGTGTAGCCGCAGCGGGTGCCGGTGAAGCCTGCGATCTTGGAGAAGGAGCAGATCTCAATGGCGCACTCGCGGGCACCCTCCACCTCAAAGATGCTGCGTGCCAGAGCGGGATCGGTGATGAAGCACTCGTAGGCGGCATCGTACAGGATAACGGCGTTGTTCTTTTTGGCGTAGTCCACCCAGGCCTTGAGCTGCTCACGGGTGTAGGCGGCACCGGTGGGGTTGTTGGGGCTGCAGATGTAGATGATATCAGCCTTCACGCTGTCATCGGGCATTCCCAGGAAACCGTTCTCCTGGCTGGTGCGGCCGTAAATGATCTTGCGGCCGTCGGTCACGTTGTCGTCCACATAGGTGGGGTAAACGGGGTCCGGCACCAGAACGGTGTTGTCCACATCAAACAGGCCCAGCACGTTGGCCAGGTCGCTCTTGGCACCGTCGGAGATAAAGATCTCATCCTCAGCCAGCTGGGTGCCGCGGCCTGCGTAGTAGCCCTGAATGGCCTGCTTCAGGAACGGATAGCCCTGCTCGGGGCCGTAGCCGTGGAAGCCCTCCTTGGTGCCCATCTCAGCGGCGGCATCCTGCATGGCGGTGACCACGCACTTTGCCAGAGGCTGGGTCACATCGCCGATGCCCAGGCGGATGATCTCCTTTTCGGGGTGTGCTTCCTGATAGGCGGCCACCTTGTGGGCAATGTCCACGAACAGGTAGCTTGCCTTCAGCTCGCCGTAATGGTGATTCATTTTCATAAGTTGTTCCCTCACTTTATAAGATTGCCCGCCCTCTCAGGCCGCTTCGCGTCCAGCTCTCCCAAAGGGAGAGCCGATGCAGCGTCTACGCCAGCAGAAGCTGACCGTTGAGCCGCAATTGCCTCTCCCTTTGGGAGAGGTGGCATTGCAAAGCAATGACGGAGAGGGCGAGGATGTTAAACTTCCGCAACTCCCTCGTACACCGTGACAGCGCTGCCGGTCATCAGCAGCTGCCTGCCGGGCAGCACCCGGATGACCAGCTCACCGCCGCGCAGCTGCACATGGATATCCTGCCCGGCGTGGCAGATGCCCAGCTCGGTCAGGGCCGCCACGGTGGCGCAGGTGCCGGTGCCGCAGGCCCAGGTCTCGCCGCTGCCGCGTTCCCACACCCGCATCTTCAGGTGGGCGGCATCCACCACCTGCACAAACTCGGTGTTGATGCGCTCCGGGAAGTTGGCGTGATGCTCGAACGACGGGCCGATGGCTTCCAGCTTCAGGCTGTCCACATCCTCCACCACGGTCACGCAGTGGGGGTTGCCCACGCTGATGCAGGTCACCTTCCACACTTTTCCCTCTACGGTGAGCGGCTGATCCACCAGCGGGCCTTCGCCCATGTGGATGGCAGGCAGGTCGGCCGGCAGGGTGCTGTAAGCGCCCATCTCCACCTGCCACAGCTGTGCGCCCTGCCGGGTGATGCGTTTGACACCGCTGTTGGTGTCGATGGTCAGGACAGGCTTTTCCACCCCGTGGGTGTAGAGCCACTCGGCCACACAGCGCACGCCGTTGCCGCACATCTGGGCCTCGCTGCCGTCCGCGTTGAAAATGCGCATCCGGCCATCGGCCCCGGGGGTCACAGGAGCGCAGATGCAGATGATGCCGTCTGCACCCACAGAAAAATGCCGGGCAGAGAGCCGCTGTGCAAGTGCGGCAATGTCTGCGGGCACACCGGATGCACGGCAGTCCAGATAGATGTAATCATTGGCACAGCCCTGCATCTTGGTAAATGATAATTTCATGGAGCATTCTCCTTTACAGGCGGGGCCTCTGCGGCCATGCTGATGCGGCATGGCTGAGAGGTTTGGTTCGTCACATATAATCATAAGAATCAAACGGGCTTCTGTCAAGCAAAAAAGAGGGCTTTGTGCAATTTTCATCGGTTTTTTCTGCCCGTAAAGGGCCGGAATGCAAAACAGGGCTTGACAAGATACGGCCCATGGGATATAAAAAGAGAGAGTGCTTTTGCGCGCCGGAGAGGGCGTGCAGGCAGAGAAGAAAGAATCATTGACAAAAGGAGACCGCGACGATGGATACTTTTGAAAAGATCCGTGCACTGCTGGCAGAGCAGCTGGATATTGACCCTGCTAAGATCACGATGGAGAGCGACATTATGAGTGATTTCGAGGCCGACAGCCTGGATATCGTGGACATGGTGATGACGCTGGAGGACGAGTTTGGCATTGAGGTGCCGGACGATGCCATCGAGAATCTGCGCACCGTGGGCGACGTGGTGGAATTTGTGGACAGCCACAAGGGCTGATAACAGTTTTGCAAAAAGGCCCCGCACCCGCAGCGCTGCACACGGCGGCACTGCAGCGGGGCTTTTAATATGAGCTCGTGCGGAACGGCTGGAACACAGGCGTTTGGCGCACGGCTTAGGAGGATATGACAAAATGGCAAAAGACAACAAGAAGCTTGTGCAGGCGATCACCAGCCAGGAAGAAAACTTTGCACAGTGGTACACCGACATCTGCGTTAAGGCAGAGCTGGTGGAGTACTCCAGTGTCAAGGGCTTCATCATCCTGCGCCCCTATGGTCAGGCCATCTGGGAGCTGATCCAGAAGGACATGGATGCCCGGTTCAAGGCAACCGGCCACGAGAACGTGGCCATGCCCGTGCTGATCCCCGAGAGCCTGCTGCAGAAGGAAGGCGAGCTGGTCAATGGCTTCGCGCCGGAGGTGGCGTGGGTCACGATGGGCGGCTCCGACAAGCTGGAAGAGCGCCTGGCGGTGCGTCCCACCAGCGAGACCATGTTCTGCGACCACTGGTCCCGCGTGCTGCACAGCTACCGTGAGCTGCCCATGAAGTACAACCAGTGGTGCAGCGTGGTGCGCTGGGAAAAGACCACCCGTCCCTTCCTGCGCAGCCGTGAGTTCTGGTGGCAGGAAGGCCACACCATCCACGAGACTGCCGCCGAGGCCGAGGCTGAGACCCAGCAGCAGCTGAACTGCTACGCGGATGTCTGCGAGCAGGATCTGGCCATCCCTGTTGTCAAGGGCCGCAAGACCGATAAGGAGAAGTTTGCCGGTGCCGAGGCTACCTATACCATCGAAGCTATGATGAAGGACGGCAAGGCCCTGCAGAGCGGCACCAGCCATTACTTCGGCGATAAGTTCAGCAAGGCTTACGATGTGACCTTTACCGGCCGCGACAACCAGCTGCATCACCCGTTCCAGACCAGCTGGGGCGTTTCCACCCGTCTGGTGGGTGCCATCATTATGACCCACGGCGATGACGACGGCCTGATCCTGCCCCCGGCAGTGGCCCCCATCCAGGTCGTGGTCGTGCCCATCGCCGC
>SKEG01001056.1_pt1 | contig 24044 bp, 20 predicted proteins | sample 4826631 | NCBI WGS metagenome assembly SKEG01 (sample SAMN11008815, study PRJNA524170) | human gut metagenome | biome: Human fecal sample; material: Feces; isolation source: fecal sample from pouch patient p26, p34, p50 | host: Homo sapiens | place: Israel: Tel-Aviv | collected 2016-11-02
AATATATATATAAGACTGCACCGTAGGGCATACGGGAACAGTATAATCTAGCTTGTGGACACTGTGTAAGACATTGAAATACCGCATGGTATTATCTCCAATGCAGTAGTGGTTGAAGCAAGAATCCTCCTGCTTTAGCTGTGGGGAGTGTCAAGAATTCTTCTTGCTTTCATAAGGAAAGTAGATTAAAATATACGATTAGATTAGTAAATGTAGAACTTTTTCAAGTATACATAGAAGGAAATACGACTAGAGTAAATTCTACAAAGAAGAAAAATATCATTTACAAGAGAGGGAAAAATGGTTTTTATTGTTATATTTTTGGTACTTGCTATCGGTGGGCGTTGGGCATGCTCTGCAATCTGTCCATTGGGGATTATACAGGAAGTGATTTTTCAAATTCCTTTCCCTAAAAAGTTACTTCAGTTGCCTTACGAAAAGTATTTGAGAAAAATAAAGTACATTATTTTTTTTGCATTATTGTTTTTTATTCCCATTGTTTTTTTGCCAAATAAGGAAAATTGGAGGGAAGCATTTCTTTTTATAAAAGTATTTGGATTCACAACTATTTTTATATTGTCACTTTTTATTTATCGCCCGTTCTGCAAATATTTCTGTCCATTCGGTGTGTGTTTGGGATTCTTTCAGAAAATATCACCTTTCCGCTATAAGGTAGAGTCCTCTTGCAATCGTTGCGGACTATGCAAACGTAAGTGCAAAATGGGAATCACGCCTTATGAGAGCCCGAATCATATGGAATGTATTCGATGCGGAGCATGTTTGAAGGGGTGCCCACGGAATGCAATAAGGAGAAGGGGAAATGAATAAGATTTTGATGATCGCATGGATACTGGCAGGAATCTCATCGTTTGTTGTGCCGCCAGATATGGAATATTTGAACTATATTGATTTTCATACACTAGGGTTACTATTTTGTCTGATGGCAGTCATGGCAGGCTTGAGCCGGGAAGGAGTATTTGGACAGGCAGCTGGAAGATTGATCACAGTTGTGAAGAATAGTCGGCAGATGGAACTGATTCTTGTGTTTTTATGTTTTGTGTTTAGTATGTTGATCACAAATGATGTAGCTTTAATCACATTTGTGCCATTTGCAATACAGGTGCTGGAGATGGCAGATATGAGAAAGCGAATTGTTCCGGTAGTTGTCATGCAGACAGTTGCGGCGAATTTAGGAAGTATGTTTACTCCAATTGGGAATCCACAGAACCTTTATCTATATTCCAAATCAGGAATGGCATTGAGTGCATTTTTTAAATTGATGCTACCGTACACACTACTTGCAGCAGTGATGTTGCTTGGAATGATTTTATTGAGAAAATGTGTTGTGCTTGGTGATTTACAGGTGCGGGAAAGCGAAAAGGTGAAAAATCCGTGGAAAGTAGCTATTTATGCAATGATTTTTCTGTTGTGTCTTCTTTGCGTATCGCATTTGCTTCCTGTTTGGATTGTAATGCTCGTGACAATTTTGGCAGTGTTTATGATCGACCGTGGAACTTTTAAAGAGATTGATTACTCTCTTCTTCTTACTTTTGCAGGATTTTTTATCTTTATTGGAAATATGGGGCGAATTTCTATGTTCTGTAATTTCCTAAAGAGTATTTTGAATGGGAATGAAATATTGACTGCGGTCATTTCTTCACAGGTAATCAGCAATGTTCCGGCAGCACTGTTACTTTCAGGATTTACAGATCAGTGGTCGAAATTGATTATCGGAACAAACCTTGGAGGATTGGGAACTATGATCGCATCCATGGCGAGTTTGATCTCGTATCGTTTTCTCATAGCGGCCTATCCGGAAGAAAAAAGAAGATACACATTGCATTTTACAGTTGTCAATCTCGGGTTCCTGCTAGGATTCCTGATTGCTATGTGGAGCGTTCGGAGTTGGTGATGGAAAAGTCAGTTAAAATGAAAGAAAAATAGATGTTAATGGTGTTGAATAGGATTGGGAGGAAAGAAGATGCTTGCATATACATACAAAGAGCATGGAAAATTTATGTTGGAAGAAAAAGAGAAGCCGGTTCTTCAAGAGGAAGAGGATGCGATTGTCCGCGTAACGCTGGCGAGTATTTGTTCGAGTGATATTCATATCAAACATGGAGCAGTTCCAAGGGCGGTACCGGGAATTACAGTAGGGCATGAGATGGTTGGCATTGTGGAGGAAGTAGGAAGCAAGGTGACCAAAGTAAAACCTGGAGATCGTGTAGCTGTAAATGTAGAGACTTTTTGTGGGAATTGCTTTTTCTGCCAAAATGGTTATGTGAATAACTGCACAGATAAAAATGGCGGATGGGCTTTGGGATGCAGGATAGACGGAGGGCAGGCAGAATATGTGCGTGTGCCTTATGCCAATCAGGGATTGAATCGGATTGGAGATGCGATTACGGATGAAGAGGCATTGTTTGTCGGAGATGTCCTGGCTACCGGATACTGGGCAACAAAAATTTCTGAAATTGGAAGCGAGGATACTGTAGTCATCATTGGCGGGGGGCCAACGGGAATCTGTACACTTTTATGTGTGATGTTGAAGAATCCTGAAAAGATTATTTTGTGTGAGGTGGATCACGAGAGAATTACATTTGTGAAAGAGCATTATCCGAATGTGCTTGTAGTAAATCCAAAAGAAACTGATGTCGAGGAATTTGTCAGACAACACAGTAGACATGGTGGAGCTGATCGCGTGCTGGAAGTAGCGGGAGGAAGGAATACTTTTGAGCTGGCATGGAAGGTAGCCAGACCAAATGCCATTGTGACTGTGGTGGCTCTTTATGAAGAAGAACAAATCTTGCCATTGCCACAAATGTATGGAAAAAATCTCACGTTCAAGACCGGAGGGGTAGACGGATGTGATTGTGATGAAATTTTACGGTTAATAGAACAGAAGAAAATCGATACGACACCGTTACTTACCCATACATTTCCACTAAGAGAGATTGAACAGGCATATGATATTTTTGAAAATCGAAAAGAAGGCGTCATTAAGGTAGCTATTCGACCGTAGACAAGAAAAAAGATAGTTGTTGAAGAAATCGCTTCAATGACTATCTTTTTTTGCACTTTTTGTGAAAATTGCTAATATATGAAAAAATATGTGGCGAAAAGAATAAAAAATATACAGAAAAATATCGTTGTATGGTATAATTTAAAAAATATAAAGGAATGATATGGGAGATTTGTGAGGACAGTTTATCATGAAACGGAAGGGAAGAAACAGGGAGCGGAAATCAGCAATCACTTATTTTGGATTGTATCTGATCATGATCAGTACGATACTTATGATTGCGTATGGAATCATCCAGCTCACCTTAGAACAAAATGTAAAAAACAGAGCATTTGATGAGCTGAAGGCGAAGGTGCAAATGCAGGTGACAATGTTGGAGGAAATTATTAACCGAGAATATGTACAGTTACGTGTGATCAACAGTATATTGGCATTTAGCAATGGGAAAATAGAAACGGAACAGTTCAATCATATCTGGGAGTTGATGAGAGAAGAGGAAAACATTACCATGTTAGGACTTTCGGATTTGTCTGGAAATGTAATCAAGTGGAATGGAGAGAAACTTGGGAATATAAGCTCAGAAGAGCACTTTGCACACATTTTGTCTGCGGGGGGGGGACATACAGCTGGGAAATGTGTACTGCTTGAGGAATCGATGGGATTTGAGGAAGCAGAACTTCTTTATACAATTCCGCTATGTATCCGAGGAAAACTGGAAGGAATTCTCTTCAAAAGTAAGAAGATTTCCAATGTGGAAGACACTTTGGTGGAAGACATACAGTTTGCTGGAAATGCAAGTATGTTTTTAGTCAATCCAGAGGGGAAAATCCTATTAGTAGGGGATAAAGAAGACCGGTTCTTGTTAGCACACAATCTGTTCGATGGATGTGATAATTTTATCTTTTCTGCTACACAAAAAGAAGAACTGAAGAAAAATTTAAGAGATGGAATGTCTGGACAACTGAGCTTCAGACAGAATGATAAGATTCAGTATGCTGTGTATATGCCAAGTGGTGTGGAGGATTGGACGATATTCAGTATGGTGGAGAAAGATGCGGCAGCTTTACAATATGAAAAGAACGATCAAGTCGTGGAGAGAAGCATGCTGACCATTCTTGTATTGTTTGTGATTTCGCTTGTTGTTTCGATCATATTGATTGTTTTGCATATCAGAAAGCAAAGACAACTGCAAACGGAACATTTTTATCAGTATCATAGATATAAACAGTTGATGAATGAATTGACATTCCCGGTATTTCGCTATCATATGAAAGAAGACAGCATTATCGGAAATAAAAAATTTCAAGAGACATATGGGCGGAGACAGATTACTGATTTTATGAAAAGCGCTGATAAATGGAAACAGCTGCATCCGGAATACAATTTTGACGGATTTTTCAGGGAAATACAAAATGTGATCCAGTATCAAAAGGTGATTACGTTTGAATCGATGTGGCAATCTCCGGAAAAGAATTGCTGGGTGAAAAATATTTTAGTGCCTGTAAAAGATGAGCGGGGCGGTGAGTTTCTTGTCTTTGGGACGGTGATGGATACGACCCAGGAACATGAATTGTTTGATGAAGTGATGGAGATCATGGTCAGCGCACAAATAGGACTGTACCGTTTTTGCCTGGAGGAATCCTGCTGTGTAGAGTATATTAATGAAGGACTTCGGAAGATGCTTGGATATACAGAAGATGAGTTAAATGCGATTCTGGGGAATGACAGGAAGTATGTGAATCTTCTGGCAGAAAAAGATCGGGAAAAATACGAAGCATTCGTGAAGAAGATCAAAGGCAGCGGTGAAACTTACACTTGTGAATATAGCATGATCTGTAGAGATGGCTCCATGTTGAAGCTTTCAGATACTTTAGAAGTAAAGGATGGTTCGGATGGGAAGCAGTACGGATATGGGGTTGTTATAGATATCAGTAAATATCGGGATGCGCAGAAAAATGCAGAAAAGAAACTGGAGAAATTGAAAATTCAGCTGAACGAATCCAGAATCAAAATATCGACCGGTCAGATGCAGCCACATTTTCTTTATAATTCGTTGGCATCGATCAGGGAAATTGTCTTAGAAAATCCAGACTATGCCGCAGATTTAATCTTTGATTTTACAACGCATCTGCGTGCGTGTATCAAATCGATGGCAAGCGAGGAGTTTACTTCGTTTGCTCAGGAAATAGAGAATATCAAAGCATATGTCAACATAGAAAAAATGCGTTTTGGCGACAAGCTGCAAGTGAAATATGAGATTCAAGAATCAGATTTTATGATTGTTCCTCTCAGCATTCAGCCGTTGGTGGAAAATGCAATCCGACATGGAATTTATGAGAGAGGAAGCATCGGAGGCATGGTTATCATTCGTTCCTGTCGAGAGGCGGACGAGATTGTCATACAGGTAGAGGACAACGGAGTCGGTTTTGATGTGGATAAGATCCGATGGGAGATCCAAACGAAAGAACGAGATTCTACCGGACTGCAGAGTTTGATTTTCCGGTTTGAAAAATTAATGAATGCAAAAGTGCAGGTAGAAAGTATCGTAGGAGAAGGAACGAAAATTACCGTTAGGATTCCGATGAAAGGAGAAACAAGCAGTGAGAGCAATTATCGTAGATGATGAGCAGATTATGCTGAGAAGTTTTATGCGTCTGAGCAAAGGGATTTCCAATTTGAATGTGATAGCCCAGTTTGAGAACCCGGAGGAAGCACTTTTATTTGTACAGGAAAATGCGGTGGAATTAGCATTTCTAGATATCAAAATGCCGGGGATGAACGGGATAGAACTGGCAGTGAAGATTCGAGAGATTTGTCCGAGTATTTTAATCGTGTTTATTTCCGCTTACGATGAGTATATTCGTGATTCTAATTTAATTGGTGGAGATTATTATATTGTAAAGCCATATAAAAAAGAAACAATAGAGATGATGATGCAGAAAATGCAAATACTTTCGAAGAGTCTGCACAAAGAAATCTATATACAGATGTTTGGAAGATTTAATGTTTTGAAAAATGGGGTTCCGATCGCACTGCGAGGAAAGGCGAAGGAAATACTCGCATTGGTTGCTACGCGTTGTGGAAAAGAGATCAGCAATGAAGAAATTTACAGTGTAATCTGGGAAGGAAGAGAATATAGCAATGTAAAAATGAAGGTTTACTATAATGCCTTAAAAAGGTTAAAGGAAATATTGGAAGCAGAAGGACTTTCCGACTTGTTATTGTCAACACCGAGAGGACAGATGTTGAATACAGATATTGTAGAGTGCGATTATTATGCATGGAAGAATCATAAAGTACAAGAAAAAGATAAATTCGAGGGAGAATTTCTATCGGAATATTCCTGGGGAGAGTATATTCTTGCAGAGATTCTTAGCATGGGATAGCTGCAAAGATCCGTCAGATCTGAAAAGGATTTGACGGATCTTTTGCGTTGGTGGGACGTTGGTAGGAAGATGGTAGAATGGTGCAATGATGGGAATATACGTGAAGCTTTTGCGGAAGTGTTCAGTGAAAGTTGGAAACTGATTTTTTACCAGTTCATTACAAAAAATATATATATCAGAAGGAGAAGAGTGTGGGGAAGAAAAAAAGTAAACAAATATTTGAGCGGAGCATAGGGAAAAAGGCAATCGCATGGGTATTGGTTTTCTCTATCTTTTTTCAGACGTTGACGGTTTCTGCACAGGAGGTATTCGAAGAATCACCCAATCCGATTCTCGAAGAAACAGAGACAGAAGTGGAAGAGAATACAGGGCAGCCGGAGCAGATACCAGAGGAGCAACAGAATGTTACAGACTTATATGAGAATGGTGTGATAAAAATCTACCATAGCAGACAACTTGAGGCAATCGGGACAGGAGCACCTGTAAGAATTTATGATATGCAGGAAGAGCAGTTTGGCACAGGGGAAGAAGTGCTTTCGGAAGGACAGGTTCTCACTTATGCACCAGATGCCAGATACATGTTGATGAATGAAATTTCTTTGTCTTCGGAAAATATATGGATGTTGCCGGAAGGATTTACCGGGACATTTACAGAAACTCCGAAAGAGGATGCAATCTTATATGAAAAAGAAAGTGATACGGTTTATGTGTACAATAACTATCAGCTTCGTCTGATCGCTTCGGAAAATTCTGCAGAGGAACCGATCATGTCCAATGATATGATGCCTGAAAAAGTGGGTATGGGACAGCTTTTGTACAAAGATGGGACCCCGGCAGGGGAAAGCCCGGAGGAGGCACAAGAATATCTGACATACAGCAAAGAACATCACTATGTGTTAAGTCCATCCTTTACGGAGCAGATGCCGGAGCTTTTGGCGGAGAAGTATGTAGAAGGTGCAGCATATCCGTTACAAGGCGAAAAGCCAGATGGAAGAACAAAACCAGGGCAGCTTTATGAGGAAATTGATGGAAAGAAATATATTTTGATTGGAAATGAGTCACAACTTCAGGCAATTGGAAGTGGTACCCATGTAACTCCAAGGCTTTATGTTTATACTCCGGCTGGATTAGTCGGAGGGCTTTTGGGAAAAGATCCGACATATGTACCATATTATCCGGGTGATGCCGATTTGGGATTGGAGATGGTGGCACCGGAAGGAGGAACAACACACTTAGAAGTGTTTCATAAGGTTCCAGACAAAGTAATCAAGGATAAGTACACATATTATGAAAAAAATGATATGTATCAGTTGGCAGACGTCAACTTGTACGATAATAATATTTTAGATGGTATTTTGAATTTGGTTGGAGGACTTTTAGGAAGTGTTCTTTTAGGGAAAAGTAGAATTTGTGGAGTGGATGATACGGGGCGACCTAATGATGATACTGCTGGTATTACAAAGCTAAGGGCGGAATATGGTGATTTAAAATATTCAGCGGATGCAAATTATATTATTTTTCGTGATATTGATTTGAGTGCGAATGGAGAAAATTCAGATAAAAAAGATGGAAGTTGGACACCGATTCATTTATCTGGAAAAATGGAAGGACGGCTGAATATGCAGCCAGGTGTCGTACCAACGATTCGAAATGTCAAGGTGGAGCAGAGTGGTCTTCTCAATATGAAGACCACAAGTGGCATCGGTTTCTTCGGAACTATCTCGAATAAGTTGGATGAAAACACACTTGGTTCTGCGGGAACAGCAGTTGTGAAAAATATTCATTTAGAACAGGTAGATGTGAATAATATGTCCACAGAAGTAGATAACAACATAGATTCTTTAGTGGAAGGTTTGCTTGGCCTGTTGGGAGAAGTCCTCGGAGTTGTAGGTGATTTACTTGATGGCATACTTAGCGGTCTTCTGCCAATTTTGGGAAATTTGAAATTGGGAGATGTACTCAGAGATCTTCTGACATTGAAGCAGAAAAGCCCAGATCTATTTGCAACAGGAAGTTTTGCAGGCAGGATTGTGGGAGATGTCCACATTGAAAATTGTACGGTAGATCAGGCATCCGTTACTAGTGCAAAAGGGATCTCCGGTGGTTTTGTTGGATTTACGGAAGGTGTGGAAACGTACGAAGGGTTATCCGGCATATTAGGAACGGTGGTAAAAGTATTGGCTACGCTTTTAAATATTATTCCGGGGGTTGGACTGGGTGATTTGATTACCGTGTTATTACAAAATGATGTTCCTTTAGGAAATCTGATTCCGACAGGATATCATAATCCAGTGATTACAGGGTGTAGTGTTACTTTAAAAACAGGAACAATTGGAAATGCGGCTCAGGACTACAATGGTGGTTTTGTCGGAATTCAGACAGGGACAAAAATTTCAAATGCGACTGTTTCAGGTCTGACAACCGTGCAGGCGAAAAATGGTGCCGGTGGTTTTGCGGGATTGGAACGAGATGCCATTATCAAGGGGCTTTTAAACGATGCAGGAATTACATTGTACGAGATTGATGCAAAATCAGGACAGGAAAACTGTACAGTCAACAGTGAGGGACTTAAAATTGAGGCAACGGAATCTTATGCTGGTGGATTTAATGGAGCTATGGCAAACAGTATAAGCAGTGCTTCGTTGGTATCAGGTCTTTCGAGTGTAAAGGCGAAGAAATATGCCGGAGGCTTTGCGGGAAGAGCAACCGTAGGATTTGGGACAACCCTTGGCGGTGAGGATGAGAAGAAACCAACTTTGGTAGATTCTGTTTCTAAGCTTTTAGGACAGATTCTGACAAATGGTACGGAAGAACAGAAAAATCAACTTCTCACATTAGCAGGTGTGATGCCATCAAAAATACACGGATGTACAGTAGCGGGAAAGACTCTTATAGTTGAGAGTGGCGGAGACTATGCCGGAGGAATGATTGGTCAAGGAGACGGCGTGAAGATTACTGCGGAAGGAATGGCTTTCGGCGGAAGTGTTACCGGCTTACAAGAGGTAACAGCAAAGAGATATGCCGGAGGTGTTGCCGGAAGTGTTGTGACGGCAGATGCAATCGGTGTGTTAAATAATACTCTTGGTGTAGGACAGTTTATCCCATTTGAACTGATGCAGATGTCTGTCGAGGGAACTGAGTGGAAAGTAACGGCTACTGAAAAATATGCTGCAGGAGCTTGTGGACTGATGCTTGGGGGAACAGCTGATACTGTAAAGATAAGTGGAATTCAGAGTGTTCAGTCAGGAAACTATACGGGAGGTTTTGCAGGAAGAACTGGAGCGGGAAGCCTTGCATCAGCTGGAGGGTTGGACGTTCTTGGACTTGTGAAACTCAATAATGTCTTGTCTCTTGCAGATGGGATACAGGTTACGATAAAGAATTGTGAGACCGTGGGCGCTGACAGTGGATGCAAAATTATTTCCGAAGGAACAGCGGTCTTGACGGATGGTGAAGATTTCACTGCCGGAGGCTTTATCGGAGAATCCGTAGCTTCGATAGTCGAGGCTTCCCATGTCAAAAATCTACAATCTGTTATTGCAAAACATGATCATACAAAAAGTAGTTATGCCGGAGGATTTATCGGTCGTTCCCATACCGGAGGACTGGCGGGGCTTGCAGAGAAGGATGCAGATGGGAACCTGAAGCTTCCAGGAATTTTAGAAGTGGATTCTTTATTGAATTTAGTACCGTATCTGCTTCCGAAATATACAAATACAACTGTGACATTCTTATCCAACGAAAAGAATCCGCAGGTGGAAGGGCAGCTTGCCGGAGGTTATGCAGGAGCAATGCAAAGTGGGCAGGTAGATAACAGTACTAGCCCGGAAGCCTATGCGGTATATGGTCTGGAGAAGGTGAAGGGGGAATCTCATGCCGGGGGCTTTGCAGGAAAGATTGATGCCGGCGCAGCCGCTTCCTCAGATGGATTAAATCTGCTTGGAGGAATTTTAAATCTTGATATCAGTCAGTTGCTTCATGTATTAAATGTCTATATACCGATAATTCAATCCGCAGGTGTGAAGTCTGCAGAGCATGGATTTACAGTGGAAGCGACAGACACCGACAGCAGTGCCGGAGGGTACCTTGGCTATGGCGGCGGTGTGCAGATTAAAGATTCCGATGTCACTTCCTTAAAGCATACGAAGGTGACTCCGCCGGGCGACAGTCTGGAATCTGTAAATGGTGAAAGTTACTTTGGAGCGAATTCACAATATGCAGTCAAAGGTGGAAAATATGCCGGAGGCTATGCAGGATGTGTAGATATTGATTCGGCAGCAGCAGTTGGAGGGGGCTTAAAGCTTCTTGGAAATATTCAGTTGAGTAATGTGCTGGAAGCTTTGGATGTGGTCGCATCGACGATTGAAAACTCTGACGTCAACGGCTGTGTGGGTGGTTATTCGGTATTGGCAGATGGTAGCGATAAAAACAATCAAAATCTTGGAAAAGCGGGAGGCTTTATCGGAGAAATGTCCGGTACGATCATTAAAAATAGTGATGCGAATCTATTTGCCTATGTAATCGGACGTGAAGCGTCCGGAGGCTATGCCGGTATGATGGAACCGGGAAATGTTGCATCTGTATTAGAAAACACCAGTATTCTAGATGGTCTTTTAAATGTAACAGACAGCCTTGCAAATGTGGTGCAGTCATTTATTCCGATCATAGAAGATAGCCAGACAAGCAGTGTTCCTTGTGGTGGCGCAGTCCGCGCAGAAGGATTTACAGATAACCAATGTGTGAGGGGGCTGGCTGGTGGCTACGTTGGCTACAATCACGGGGGAAGAATTGAAGGATATGCGGCAGAAGCAAACGGCAAAGAATGCGCCGCTATCCGTATTCGTTCTGTATACGGCGGTGAATTTGCCGGAGGCTTTACCGGATTAATGGAAACAGCAGATTTAGCGGGAACTGGAAATCTGGAACTCTTGTTTGGACTTTTAGAGGTAAGCAATGTCTTAAGTCTTTTAGGTGTTGTTTATCCGACCGAAACAAATACGGCTGTCTACGGACCACTTCGAAAGGTAGATTTAGATACTTGGAACAAGTGGGCAGAGGCTGTCGGAAGCGATGGCGTTTATGGAGATCAGTTCCCGAGTACGCCGGTTGGTACCGAGGGTGAATTACAGGAATTGATTAAGGAATACGCATATGGATATAATGCTAAGGCGGGAAGAACAAACGTTGGAACGAGGAACATGGAGGCTGGAGTGGCCGGAGGATATGTGGGCCGGATGAAAGCCGGAGTAGTTACTAATGCACATGCGTGGGATGCAAAATCTGTGATTGGATACAAGAGTGCCGGAGGCTTTGCAGGAGAAATGACAACCGGAGGTGTTGCCGAGGTTGGAAAGGTTTCTCTGATCGGTCTTCCGATTACAAATGCGGTTAGTGCAGTACAAACTTTTGTTCCAGTAATCAGAAATTCAGATATTACAGGTTTCCAGTCTGGAATGACGGTGAAGGCAACGGGAATCCCAGAAAAGGATTCCTCACTGAAGATAGAAAAAGTTGGTTATGCCGGAGGGTATGTCGGTCATATGATCGGCGGACAGATCTGGGGAAACTGGTCGGCGGGAAGCACTTACAGTGCAACGGATGCCGTGCCAGATCCAAACAATACTCGCTGTTTTGCGGCAAATGTAAGAAAGGTAGAGGGAACAAAGGCGGTAGGAGGCTTTGCGGGTCAGATTGATCCGGCAAGCGCGGCAGCATTGGATACAGCAAGTAGCAGTGGTCTGCTTGGCGGATTGCTTCAAGGTCTGCTCCAGGCACCGGGTGATTTGTTATCTGTACTCAATACAACTATCGCTACCGTTCGAGGCGCAGATGTCAGTGCATGGGATGACTGGGGAATCATTATTAACGGTGCCTATGCAGACGGTTCAGGAAATACTGCTTACGCAACAGCAGCAGGTGGATTTGCCGGGGAAATCAATGGTGCTGTGATCGGAGAACTGAACAAGGCAGAGAGCGGTGTACATGTATCGAATATTAGAAGTGTGACCGGTGGAGAATATGCCGGAGGATTTTTTGGTCTGGCTGATGTATCTGCGGTAGCACAAATCAGTGAAGGTGGCAATACAAATATACTGGAATCCATTTTAACTCTTGGCGGAACGAGCGTGTTGGATGCATTTCGAACATTTATCTATGATTCTGATGTGTCAGGTGCTGCTGAGGTTGGTTTGGAAGTACAGGCAAGAAACAGCAAAAAGACAGAGTATAAAAATGATCCTGTGTACTCAGGATCAGCCGGAGGCTTTGGCGGTGCTTTGCTTAACGGCTCTGTAAAAGATTCTGAAGTGACCAACCTTCGCAGAGTCAATGGAATGAATTATACTGGAGGATTTATCGGACATCTTGGAAAGAGCGGAACCGTAGATTTAGATAGCTTAGGGGCATTAGGAGAACTACTGAGTGCAGGTGCAGGTGTAATGGACATTTTCGGATCTCATGTAGATCGATGCAGTGTTTCCGGTATACCTGAAGGATTTACGGTACATAGCGACAATACGATAGAGAAACAAGACAAGTCAGAGATTGCCGGAGGATTTACCGGATATGCGAATCTAGGCAGAATGTCCGGTGATACAGTAGATGGATTAAAACAGGTAACAAGCGGTCAGATTGCCGGAGGATTTGCGGGAAAAACAAATTTTGCGTATCTTGCAGACATCAAGCTGGATTCGAAATTAGTTCAAGGTCTGGTAAGCGTAGTGAATCAGATTTTAAAGGCGCTCCAGTTGGATGAATTGCAAAAGGGTCAGGTAATCAAAATCGACTTGGGCATTATTGAAATCAATGCGCTATATGACGGGGAACTTGTATCTATCAATTTGTTTGGACTGGATATTAAGGTTGGTCTGGTAAAGGACAAGAGCCTTGCAACTATTTATATTGGAGATAGTAAAATAGAGATCAACTGCTCCGAAGGTGGCACGATCGATGAAGCATATCTGAAAAATGAAATTAATATTTCACTGATCAAGGCAAACCGGACAAAAATGGATTCCTGTACCGTAACCGGTGTGAAAGAAGGCTATGATGTATATGGCGGTGGCGCCGGAAATAACGCAAATGGTACAGGCGAATACGGAATTGCCGGAGGATTTGTAGGATGGAATAACGAAGGCTTGTTTGAGAATAACAATATGTATTTTGCAGACGTTATCCGTGGTGCAAAAGATCTAACAGGTCCATTTACCGGAAAGGCAAGTTTAAAATCTAACTGGGGATTTAATGACCTTGTAGGAATTGAAGGTCACGAAAATCGCTACAGAATTTACCGGAACGGTGATACCTCTTACGAAGATCTGCTTGGACAATCTAAGAACGAACTGCAGGAGCAGCATGAAACACTGGCTGGATGGAAAAATATCTATACGATTCGTCATATGACAGAAAATAAGGTAGTGAAGTTTAAGGATTTAAAAGATGCACTTATGGGTAATGGAAATGGCACAGCAACGGAACCTGCCAATGTCTATCAGGAAGACGGAGCTATGGCAGTATTAATGGATAATACCCCGACGAATCCTACAGAACCGGAAGGTCAAGAGGCAGCGCCGGATATCCAGGATCCGTGTAAGGACTTGATTGAACTTCGCATCCAAAAGGTTTGGAAACAGGATGAAGAAAAAGACCGTCCAAAAGAGATTGTCTTCCAGATTACAAGAACCTACGAAGTGGATGGAAAGACGATTCCAGATGAAACCTTCCATCAGGAAGTTATTTTGAAAAAAGAGGATGCACAAACTCCAGATATATGGGAAAAGGTTCTTTCCGGACCAGAATATACTGCATACCATGCGGGAACTGACGGAAAGAAATATTACTATACATACCATATCAGTGAAACAAAGGTTGACGGTTACACGACAGAAATTACTTATCCAAAGAACGACAAGTATCATTACAGCATTACAGTAACCAATAAGAAAAACTGGCTGGACAGCCTTCTTCCGGGAACCGGAGGATCTGGAACAGCTTGGATTTATGCGATAGGCGTTCTGCTTCTTTGCTTTGTGACAGTAACGGGATACAAAAAGAGGAAGAGCAAAAGAAGGCAGGGTAACTATAAATAATCATTCATACAAAGGAGAGAGAACCAATGAAAAAGTTAAAACGCGTGCTGGCAGTTTTACTGACAGCAATCATGACACTGGCAATGGCGACGACAGCCTTTGCAGCAGAAAATCAAGGAAGCTTGAAAGTTACAGTGAATCAGGGAAACACATTAAACGGGCAGACGATCAAAGTGTACAAATTATTTGATCTGACAGTGAGTGGATCACATTATGCTTACACAGTAAACGAGCAGTACAAAGAAATGATTGCGACTGCGTTAGGATTAGATACAGGGGTAAGTAGTGAGGCGTTATATAACAAACTTGTGGGATTCCAAGAAAATCTTTCTGAAATTCAGAAATTCGCCGATGACTTTACAGCAGCACTGACAAACAATATTAAGGAAACAGAAACTTCAGAGAAATTAGGAGACGTTACAGATTATACATTTAATAGTCTGGCCTTTGGTTACTACCTTGTATATCAGACAGGAACAAAAGAAATCCAGTCTTCCCTTGTATCTGTGGATAAAGTAGGAGAAACAACGGTTGCTTTGAAAGGTCAGGCACCAAGTATTGAGAAAACAGCAGATAAAGAAACTGTTGAGATTGGACAGGTTGTGACATATACAATTAACGGTGTGATCCCGGATACAACAGGATATGATAGTTATGTGTATAAAATTCACGATACGCTGACGGCTGGTCTTGATTTTGTGGAAGATACACAGGGTAAATTACCAGAAGGAAATAATTATAATGTATCTGTTCAGATTGCAGGAGGAGGGGCAGAGATTAAAACAGCAACTCTTTCTGGAGGGGATAAAAGAACTATGGAGTTAGACTTATCTCAATGGATTAGAGACAATCAGACAGCGAATAAAGGGAAGAACTTTACAGTAACTTACTATGCAAAAGTAAATGAAAACGCAGTAGTGGAAACAAAGAACAGTGCTAAATTAGAATATGGTAATGAGCCGGGTAACACAACAATGACAACACCGTCAGAGGTAACAACACCGACTTATCCTCTGGATATTAAAAAAACAGATACGCAATCTACATTGCTGGCAGGCGCAAAGTTCCGCTTATATAAAGATGAAGGGGACGCAAAAGCAGCTAATGACAACGCAATTAAGGTAACTGGTAGTGATGGAAATTATACTGTTGCAGTAGATCAGAAGACAGAAAAAAATATGGACATGGTTACTTTAGCAAACGAAGTGGCTTCCGGATATAACTTACGTCTGAATGGTCTTGCGGCAGGAACTTACTGGTTGGTGGAGAAAGAAGCACCAGCGGGCTATAATAAACTGACAGCACCGATTAAAGTAACAATTACACAGAATGGAGACAATAAGTTGGAGTGGACTGTAAGTAAAAATGATAGTCCGGAAGATGACAAAATCATCGACATTAAAAATACTACAGGAACAATCCTTCCGGGAACTGGTGGAATGGGTACCATTCTGTTTACAGTGGTAGGTATTGCATTAGTACTGATTGTAGCAGCAAGCTTTGTAATCAGCAGAAGAAAACGTGCTTAATGATTTAGCATTTTGACATATCAGTGTGGGGACTGCCTGCGGGCAGTCTTCCCATGCTTTTATATAACAGCAGGGAGAATGGAATAAAGATGCGTAAAAAAAATGTGCAGAAGAAAAAATTTTATATCGGAGATATTTTTCGTATCATTGTGTTGCTTATTGCATTCTCCGTACTATTATATCCGACAGTCAGCAATTATCTCTATGAAAAAAATGGCGCAAGGGTGATTTCGTCTTATGATGAAAATGCTGTGCGGTTAAGTGAAAGTGAAAAACAAGCAATGCTGGAAGCGGCAAGGCAATATAATCGGGAACTTTTAGGAAACATAGAGTTGCTGGATCCATTTTCGCCATTGAAGAAAGAAGTAGATGCGAGATATCAAAGTCTTCTGAACACCAATGAAGCGGGAATGATGGGATACATCAGAATTCCTAAGATTGATGTAGAGTTGCCTATTTATCATGGAACCGAAGAGAGAATCCTGCAGTCGGGTGTCGGTCATTTTGAGGGAACATCTTTACCAGTGGGTGGAGAAAGTAGTCATACAGTTTTGACGGGGCATCGTGGGCTTCCATCGAAACTTTTGTTTACAGACTTAGATCAGATGAAAGAGGGAGATATTTTTTACCTTAAGATTCTTGGAGAAACCTTTGCCTATAAAATAGATCAGATTCTTACGGTGTTGCCCGAGAATACAAAGGCACTGACGATTGAGCCGGGAAAGGACTATGCCACACTGGTAACCTGTACGCCATATGCAGTCAATACGCACAGGCTTTTAGTCAGAGGGATTCGAATCCCATATGAGGAGGCGGTTCGTCAGGTACCGGATGAAAAGATTACACCAACACTGCCGTTCCAGGTGAAAGTGTTACTGGCAGCAATCGGTGTGTTAGTGTTGATATTTATCGTTTATCAGTTATGGAAAAAGACTAGAAAAAGAAAAGAAATGAGGAGAAAGAGGAAATGAAAAAAGGAATAGGAATAGGCGGGGTCTTTTTAATGATCGTGACTTTCATACTGTTTTACTTTGGGATACCTCAACCTGTGTCTGCGTCGGAACGTGTCGGGACTCTGACGATATATTATCATGGAGTCACGCAGCAAGGGGAACCGATTGCATTATCAGGGGCAGAGTTTTCCTTGTATAAAGTAGGAGAAAAAGTGAAAAACAAATGGGAGTTGTATGGAGACTTTAAAAAAGCGGAAGTGAATCTGGAAGATATGACTTCTTCCGGACAGAAAAAGGCGGCAGAACAGCTCCATGACTTTGCGGTGAAAGAAAAGCTGGAAGGAGAGACCAGAGCAACAGGAAATGATGGGAAAGTAGTTTTTCATTCTTTAGAGGAAGGGATGTATCTGTGTAGTTCACAGAATGATGTATCTTATGAGAATGGGAAATTCCACTCAGCCCCTTTCCTGGTGTTCCTTCCGGAAATAGATGAAAACGGAAATTGTTTTTATGAAGTGACAGTAGAGCCTAAAAATGAATGGGGGGGAATAGAAGTACCACAGAACCCACCTCAGCCAGAGAAAGAACCGGAAAATCCAAAGAGAGATGACGTGGAAACAGGAGATGACAAAGATATTTGGGAGCAATTGTTACTTTTATCTGCGAGTGCAGGTATCATTGCTGCCATAGGTTATAGAAAAAGAAAATGGATTTAGAGCAGAGTCAGGAAAAGCATTTCGAGTGGATATGCTGTTCGAATTTAGTAAAAGAGGTCGTGAACAATCACGGCCTCTTCGTTAATGCAAAGAGAAATACAAATAGTTCTGTTGCGGGATATGCCAGCCAGACACCGGTCATTCCAAAACAGTAAGAGAGTATCCATGCCATTGGTATTAAAACAAAAAAGCTGCGGAGTATGGAAATGATCTGTGCCGGAAGCGGATGGTTTATGGAAATAAAATAGGTCGAAAGAACAATGTTAAATCCGATAAACGGGCAGGCGGTAAAGTAAAGTTTTAAGCCGGGGATTGCATAGCTGGCTAAAATCAAATCTTGTTCGCTGTTAAAAACAGAAACGAGACGGGGTGCATGAAAGAAAATAATCCCATATATCACAATGGATAAAAGGATAGAAGTTATGAGGGAATAGCGCAAAAGCGTTTGCACATTTTTCTTATTTCCTGCCCCATGATTCTGGCTGATCAATGGCTGTATTCCCTGTGATAAACCAGTATACAGGGAGATTACCACAAGTGAAATCACGCTGATCACACTGAATGCTGCGACGCCTGTGTTTCCGGAAATTCTCAGAATAATAAAGTTAAATAAAAACATCACAACACCGGAAGCGGCTTCGGTCAGAAATGGCGGAATACCATTTGCAAGGATGTTGGCAGTAGTTCTTTTCATTTGAACAAGATTCGGAATTGTCAAATGAAAAGAATTCTTTTTTTTCAGAAAATATGGAAGTAATACTAGCATACTTATCACTGGTGACAGTCCGGTTGCAAAGGCAGCCCCGAAAATGCCCATATGAAAAGGGAAAATAAAAATGTAGTCTAAAACAATGTTGGAAAAACTTCCGGTTATCATAGCTGCCATGGAAAGGGAAGGATTCCCATCATTTCTGACAAAGCACTGAAGGAAATGATTTAATAAAAAGGCAGGAGCAAATAGCATGAGAACCTTCAGATAACGATTTGTTGTTTCAAATACCTGGATGTCTGCACCTAGAACTGTTACAAGATGCTGGGAAGCAAATAGTCCTGTAAAAAAGAAAATGGAAGCAAACAAAAGTACCAGCATAAGTCCATTGGTAAATACTTGATCAGCAGTGTTGGATTCATTACGGCTTTTCAGGATAGAAAATCGGGAACTGCCTCCAATACCAATCATAAGTCCAGTTCCGCTTATAATACAAAATACAGGAAAAGCAAGATTCAGTGCAGTGAGCCCGTTTGTGCCAATGTCCGCAGATACGAAGAAAGTATCTGCCAGCGTATAACAGGAATAAGCAATCTGCCCTAAAATATTGAAAGAAACATATTTAGAAAAATCTTTAAAAATAGTTTTATTCATATAGCCTCCCAAATATAAATGGTAATTTAGACAAAAAAACGCTCCCGAAAACAAAGTAGCCTTTGCATTCGGGAGCGTTTCAAACCGTGGTTACAGAATAACATAGAAAGGGAGAAAGTGCAAGAAGTGGATAGAAATAAGTACTTTGATATGATTCTGAGCGTGTTTCTTATTTATAAATCATAGATTAAATTCGTTCTGCATATCTTGTATAAACAAATTATATAGGGGTTTCTATGAAAGATTATATCGAAGAGCGTGCCGCTGCGATCGCTAATTATATTATTGAAGAAAATGCAACAGTGCGGCAGACTGCGAAAAAATTTGGAGTAAGTAAAAGTACGGTACATATAGATGTAACAAAAGGGGTGCTTTTGTGAAGGTTGTTTATGAGGTGAGGTAAGAGTCTTTAGTGGGGGTAAGATCTTTACATGCAATATCCTGTGTTCAAAAGGTAGGATTTAAGCGAAAACACCTCGTGACCATGAGGAAAAATAAAAGTAAAAAGTATTCTATGATAGAGTATAAAGGCTTAGAGGAGAATGTCTCTTCTAAGTTTTTTTAATAAGAAAGTAGTTTGGGCGTTTGCTTTTGAAGTTATAATAAGTGTAGTAAAATTTACACCGGATGGAGCAAGATACCGTACTAAGATTATATTTGCTAAAGAGAAAATATTGATAGATAGAATGTCGGATGTTCTGATACTATTTTTCAATAGAGATTGAGAAAGTTTTTCTGATGAAGTGTAATAATATGTGGTTATATGCTTTGTAGAAAAATCCGTAGGAATTAAACTTATTTGTCGTATGGAATGGTTATAACTATGGTATACTGAAAGAAAACGAATTAGAATTTTGGTCGTTGTTTTATTAGAAAATCTTAAAGAGGAGCTGAGAAAAATGTACACTATCATTATTATCGCATTCATATTTCTAGCAGTTAATCTTCCTAGTTATGTTAGAAAAGATCTTATGAAGCTAATAGCCGATGAAAGCAATGATGCTAAAAACAATCTTCAAACGTCACAATTAAACTTTTTATCAAAAATAGAATGGCTCAGATTTTATCCACTAAAAAAATTGCTTCTAGGAATATTTTGGTTACTTTGCTTATTTATTGCCACAAGAGGAATTTTTATGACGATCAACAATCCAAGTAAAACATTTATATTCCTTACGGCTATATTTTGGCTCATAACTATTTTTACTGCTCGAAAAATATACAAATATATTCGCTTGCCTTTTCATTGCGTTCCGATATTGAATCATACAAAAACAAAGGAAGAATTAAAAGAATCACTACAAGGTGAGAGCTTTGAAAAGGTAGTATTTGAACATAAGATGTTAAAAAAATATTTTTATGTTCTTATCAGTGAAAACTGGGCGATTATTGATGGATACCTAATTCCAAGGCACGGAATTGAAAAAATCTATTATTTACACCCAAGCCCTATTGCAAATCATGAGCAAATTCGATTTATTTATTTTAATGGTGAGGAATTCCGCTTACCAAGTAGTAGAGAGACTGCAAATGAGTTGCGTCAAAAGGAAATATCAAACTTGCTACACAAAATATCACCAGTAGTAATTGAAGAAGATGAGTATGATGCAAGTACATCAATAAAAAAGATAAGTCGATTATTTATTGGAATATGAATTACAAAGGTAAATTCAGAAGAACATTATGGTTTATTCCTGTTGTTATTGTCTTATGTTTTTTGACACCATTATTTATGGGAAGATTTTGGATTATTTATGATATCATTCTCATAGCTGTTTTAGTGTGGCAGCTTTGGTATACCTATAAAATGAAGAAAGTGGAAGAAGAAGTCCAAGAAAAAATGAAGACTGGTGATTACATATTTTGCCCTTATTGTAAAAAAGTAATTTATAAAGACGAAATTATTTGTCCGCATTGTCATAGTGATGTTCAGGAAGAACATGAAAATAATTTGTTCAATTTGAATTTGAAGTGTGGTGCAATAATATTTTGTAACCAATGTAGGAGAAGATAGAATGGAATTAGTAATTGTACAGCAAAATGTTTGTGGCAGAGATGTATATGAAGGAAAGCGAAATATTCAGGATTATGAAATACTGATAAAAGAAGTACGAGAAGAAAATCCAGATATTATATTTCTTACAGAGTTTTATTATCGGGAAATGTATGGTATTACTCAAGAAATACTCGAAGAATATGAATTTATTAAACCTGTTTTATTGTCAGAAGAAGATGAGAATAAGGACGGCTTATATGCATCGTGTATTTTAGCTATAAAAAAAACTACAGTGAATAAAGATGAAAGATTTGAATTAGCAAATATGCTTGATTATAGATACATTTGTGCTAATTTAAATATTAAGACTGGTAAAATATTAAAAGTGCTTCTAATGTATGTCCCTCAAACCTATAATGCTACTAGATATAGAGTTGAACAAAAAAGAAAAATGCTTGTTTCCGCAAATAAATATATAACAAGAAATAGTAATACTTTAATTTTTGTTGGAGGAGATATGAATTCAGATATTGACGGAAAAACAACAACTTGCATTAAGGAATTTGAACAAATATATGAAAAGCTGATTGATACTGATTGTAAAAAGAAAGCTACCTGGGAAGGAAAGCGCTTGGATTATGCTCTTGTATCGAAAACTATGAAAAGTTCAGTAAACACTATCCCACTTGAGACTCAAAGTGATCATATAGGACTTCGGACTGTATGGAATATATAGAATGTGACAAATTCCAGTTTGTCGAACTGAAAAACACTGTAATGACATGTGTAAAACAAAATATAGAATACCCTGCAGAGTAGGTTGAACTAAATGCCCCTATGATTTCAATTTTGAAGTCATAGGGGTATTTTTTTGTGCAGAAAAATAAAAAATTTCCTTTTCCACCCTGTATTTTCCCCTCTGAGCCTTTCGTTATATGAGGGCAAAAAAATAAAATTCAAATTTTCATTTGTAAAAAGCCTTCTCTACGTTCTGATATATGAGGAACAAATTATATTTGCCTTAAAAGAATCGGGCCTGATTCAAGAACAAAGAAAAAATGAAAAGAGAAAGGAGAAACTACATGAACAAAACAATCTTAATGGGAAGACTGACAAAAGATCCGGAGGTGAAATATCTCCAGGATGAAAACAATACTGCAATGGCCAGATACACGCTGGCAGTAGACAGACGATATCGAAAGGATGGAAAGGCAGAAACAGATTTTATTTCTTGTGTCACCTTTGGGAAGAATGCTGAGTTTGCAGAAAAATATCTGCAAAAAGGGTTGAAGATTTTAGTAAGCGGCCGGATCCAGACAGGAAGCTATGTGAATCAGGAGGGAAATAAAGTTTATGCCACTAACGTGATCGTAGAAGAACATTATTTCGCAGAAGGGAAGAAATTGTCAGGAGCAGAAAAGAAAGAAGATACCGATCCAGATGGATTTATGCATCTTCTAGACGGAGAAGAACTTCCGTTTGAGTAAGAAAAACTCGGATGCTGAAAGCAGAAGAGCGCACTTATATACCTTAAAAGGTATGTGCGTCCTACGGAGTTTACATCTTTCTGAAGGGGAATTCCGAAAGTGTTTGCGGATGATCCATCCGAAGAAGGGTTCCCCTTCCGGCAGAAATGCCTATCCCGTAACAGAGAAAATGGAAGAGTTGAAAGAGGAGGAAAAGAACGATATGGCGAAGAAGAAAACATTTCAGGAATATACCAAAGAAGCACTTCTTGAGATTGAAAAAACAGAAGCTGCATTGAAACAGGCAAAGCTTGAGAAGGAACAGGATATCCGAGTGGTATATCAGCAAAAGGATTCTCTTGCTAAGAAGGAAAATCCGGTAGCGTTTTCTTTAGGAGAAGAAGGCTTAAAATGGTTAGGAGAATACGATATATCCATTGAAGATCTGCTAATGGGGAAAGCAGGAACGAAAAAGGAAACGAAACTGGAAAAGGAACAGAAGTTGATCCTGGAGTTATTGACCAAACGAAAAGTGATGTGTTTAGAAGAATTAGAGGCAGAACTACTAGCCTATGGGATTTCTTCCAAAACAGGAAGAGATGCAAGAAAGCAACTGGAAAACAGACTGAGTTACGACTGGTGTCAGGGAAGAAAAACAGTTGCGTTAATCACAGAATAAAAGATGACATTGGCGAAAAACTACTTTGGCATTGGCAGTCTTTATAGATACCTTTCCAGCCGCCAATGTCAGAGTAATTATGAATAGATGATAGTTAAGGTCTATTTTAATAGGTATTTTCATAGTAATGGACAAAGAGAAAAGGGAGGTGGGAACGCCGCTATGAAGAAACAAAAACTGAATTATCGTTTTCATAATCCGAATACTGCGGAAGTGACCGCCGATTACATATTAAAAGTATTTATTGAGGTGAATGCGAAGAAAGTTGAACGAGTTATGCAGGAGGTAGCTGAGAAGAGTGCGGAAGAGGACAAGCAGGAGGAAAAATAAATTATCCAAGCATATTCAAGGTTTATTCGAGATGGAACTCAAGGATTGTCTCAGATGTTGCGAAATGTATGAAATCAATTCAGAAAAAATTATGACATAAAATGTGAGATTTTGAACTATAAGTTTACTTGTGTTCTTGGTGTAAAAAAGGTAAACTAATTAATAACAGATATGTATAGAAAGTGGGGATCAGATGTTTTTCTTTAATTACGAAAAAACTGTAAAAGATATAGAATATTATGAAATACTTAATAATCTTATGGAGCGATGGGAACATGAGGTAGTTGAGTTTAAAGAGGCGAAAAGTGGGTATGATACAGATAAAATTGGAAGATACTTTTCTGCTATAAGTAACGAAGCAAACCTGAGACAACAGCAGTATGGGTGGCTTGTTTTTGGGGTAAGTGAAAAGGATAAAATTAAGCATTGGTGTTAGAATATAAATAGTACAAGTCAAAATGAGAATTCCTTATAAGAAAAATCATGGTACAATGTAGGTACCGCACTGAAGGAGGAT
>SKEG01001057.1_pt1 | contig 23994 bp, 15 predicted proteins | sample 4826631 | NCBI WGS metagenome assembly SKEG01 (sample SAMN11008815, study PRJNA524170) | human gut metagenome | biome: Human fecal sample; material: Feces; isolation source: fecal sample from pouch patient p26, p34, p50 | host: Homo sapiens | place: Israel: Tel-Aviv | collected 2016-11-02
GGGGGGGTCGCCATCAGTGCTGCGCTGGATGGCTGCAGGGGCTGAGTTTCCTTGTGGTGTGTTGGGAGATGGTGTGGCATCGGCGCTGCGCTGGATGTGGGTGGGGTGAGTTTTTTGGGGTTTTGTCGTGAGGGGATTGGGGATAGAGGCTGTTTTGGATAGGGTGTGGTGTTTTTGTGTAATATTTAAATTTATTTTTGGAGTATTTTGGATTATAATTATGGAAAAAGATGGTTGGCCTGATTGACTGGTTGATTGATATCCGGAGTTTTGGTGACTGTTTTGTGGGACTTGAGAGAAGAGCTTCGGATGTGTGATGATGAGGGTTGTGTGATGAGCTTCGGATGTATGCTGATGTGGCTTGAGAGAAGAGCTTCGGATGTGTGCTGATGTGGGTTGAGAGATGAGCTTCGGATGTGTGCTGATGTGGCTTGAGAGATGGGCTTCGGATGTGTGTTGATGTGGCTTGTGTGAGGGCTTCGGAGGTTTGTTGGTTTGGTTTTGAGGGCGGTCTTTTGGGGGCTGCCTGGGTTTTGGAGGAGAGTGGGTTGTATGTGTGATTATGTGGTTTTGCCGCTTTTGAATTCGTCTTTTGAGCCTGGGAGGGCTCGGGAGGTTGTTGAGGGGTTTGTGGATGTGGATTTGAGGAATATTGCGCAGGCTGAGCTTTTTTATTTTACGGGGCAGGCGGAGGAGTGTTGTGAGATCACGAGGGGGTATCTGTCCAGTAGGGTTATTGAGCTGAAGCTTTCGGCGTGTATTTTGTATGGGTATTCTAATCTGTCGCTGGGGAATGTGGCGGCGGCTAAGCGGGGGATGGATGGGATCCAGTCCTGTGTGAAGATTGCTATGAAGAAGAAGGTTCCTAAGGATGTTTATGCGTCCTGTCTTCTGGCGGGGTATGTGGGGGCGGTTTTGCTTCATCTGCCTACGGATGGGATGCCTGCTTTTGGGGAGTACAGCAGGATGCTTCCTGAGGGGCTGAGGCTTTTTGCCACGTATGTGATGGCGCACCATACTTATCTTAACGGGGAGATATGGAGTGCTTATGGGATGGGGAAGGCTGCTTTGTTTATGGCGGATAGGTCGTATCCGATCAGTATGACGTATATCCACTGTATGATGGCGGTGTGTGCGATCAATCGGAAGCATAAGCAGGAGGCGCAGGAGGAGATGCTCCGGAGCTGGGAGCTGGCGAAGATGGATGGGTTTCTGGAGCCTTTTATTGAGCATCATGGGCTTTTGCGGGGGCTGATCGAGGCTTGTATCCGGAACCGGGATCCGGAGGCGTATCAGCGGATCACGGAGGGTGTGATTTCTTTCAGCAGGGGCTGGATGGCGCTTCATAATCCGGAAAACCGGAGAAAGGTTACGGGGGAGCTGTCGACGATGGAGTTTTCTATTGCCATGCTGGCAAGTGGGGGATGGACCAATAAGGAGATCGGAGAGCATCTGGGGATTTCCATTAATACTGTTAAGCATTACCTTACGGATATCTTTTGCAAGCTGAATGTCAAGAAGCGGGATGAGCTGAAGAAATTCATGTTAAAATAGTGACAGAGGCACTTTTTTTTGAAAAAACGGGCCTTACAAAACAACTGGTAGTGTTGTATAATAAATATCACGAATAGTCAGATTTTATCGGAGAAATCAGACGAAAAGAACCAGTAAACGAGTAAGTTAAGAAGGAGGAGTTGAAGACTGATTTTCGATAGCATCTGATAATGTCAATATCCTTACCAAAAATGCCTGGTATATTGACACTACAATCACATAAGGGTAAAATATTGAAAAGGTGTAACCTGTTTACTCACCGGCTAAAAACATGAAGCTTTTTTAAGAGAAAGGAATATAAACAGAAGTAAAGTAATAAGAAATACAGTACACGTTAATGCACACATAGGAAAGCGGGAAAGGTATGAAAAAATTAAGGAATAATAAGATCAGAAAACTCCTGGCATTTATGGTGGCTTTGGCGTTGATGGTATCCTGTATGCCGAGTGCATATACGATCTCCGCGAGTGAGGCGTTCGGAGATGGAACGGAGGATATATTTACAGATGGCGAAATTACATCTGAACCAGCGGCCGAAGAATCGACACCGGATGTAAGCAGCGCTGACCAGGAGAAAACGGAACAGGCGCAGCAATCGACGCTTACATATGAAAATGATTCTGTTAAAGTAACAGCAGAGGCACTGGAGGACGGAGCTCTTCCGCAGAATACAGCATTGAAGGCTGATAGCGTAAACGAGAATTCATCCGTATCTTATGATACAGTTTCTCAGAAGCTTTCAGCAGCAGCTACAGACAAGGGCAGCAGCCTGAGAGGTTTTTTTGCGTATGATGTGTATTTTGCTGATGGCGACGGAAACAGAGTCGAGCCGAACGGCAGAGTCAGAGTAACTTTTGAGTACAAGACACCGGCAGCACCGGAGCTTACCGATGCAGCCAGCACGAGTGTAACTGTTGAGAAGCTTCATTATAACAGCAGTACCGGTGATACTGATGTTAACACCTTACAGGCCAACGAGGATCTGAAGGTTCTGAATGTCAACGAGGGCAAACAGATCCAGACACTTCAGGTTGAGACTGGCAACGCAGCTGTTTTTGCCGTTATGTGGGATTCTCCTGAGACAGCAGATGTCGAGGCGGAAGCTGTTTCCGGTAATGAGGACGAGGTGCCTATCGCATCAGAGGAGCTTACGGACGGAATGGATATTTCGGACGAGCCTGAGCAGGATGCAGCTGAGACACCGGCAGCAGAGAATCCGGAGGTAACTCCTGATGCAGAGCCTTCTGAGGCTCCGGCGGAGAATCCGGATGCTGAACCTACCGAAGCACCGGCTGAGGATCCGGATGTGGTGGAAGAACCGGCAGAGGATATTGCGAGCCCGGAGGATGTTCCGGCAGCAGATGAGAATGGTGAGACAAGCCTGATCGAGGTTCTGGGAGACGATACGAATCTTCGTGTCAGCCCATCTATCGAGGCAGAGGTTCTGGCAACTGTAAACGCAGGAACACAGCTCACACTTCTGGATACCGTAACAGCAGAGGACGGAGCAACCTGGTACAAGGTTTCCTGGGAAGGAACCGAGGCTTACATAAGAAGTGATATGGCACAGGTTGTTGACAGCAGTGATGAGGCAGAAGAGCCTGAGGATGTGCAGGAAGAAGAAATTCAGCCTGAGATCACCAGATATGATTACAAGAGTGATGAGGTCAATGTCAAGGTTACTCTTACCGATCCGGCAGACCTTCCGGACAACGCAGAGCTTTCCGTAACACCGGTAGAGCTCAGCCAGGAAGCCGAAGACCAGATCACAGAAGAAGCGATCAAAGAAAAGAAAGCCATCGAGAAGATCCATTCCTACGATATCAAATTCCTGGTGGACGGCGAAGAGGTTCAGCCGGGTGCTACAGTGAAGGTATCTGTATCTTTGAATGATGAGAAGAAGATCAAGGATGCGGATGTATATCACGTAGACGAGAATGATAACGTTGAAAATATGGATGGCAGCGTTGCCAAGAATGGTGATGTTGAGTTCGAGACGACGCATTTTTCTACTTATGTAATTGTAAATAAAAAAAATGATGGAACTATTGATGTTACAGTAGAACATTATGACAATACTACAAGGGATAAAATTTATGCAGATGATAAGTGGGAAGATTTAACAGTTGGCCAGCAGGTTAATTGTAAGAAAGCTGTTAATTGGGAGATTGACCATGTAGAAGTAACAACAGAGAGCGGAGAAACAGCACCAACTCCGGATTCTTCAGGAAAGATTTATCTGGCACAGGATGCAACTGTTAAGGTATATTATACTCCTTCAACAGGAACAACTGTTGGAAAACCTACTTTCTATGATTATACGGTAAAAGCTGTAGCAGATAAGCAGACTTGGCAGTATGGATATCCTTCAATAAATCAGAATGACAGTTATTCGAGTAATGCTTCATCGCAAAGGATAACAATGGGAGCTTATACTCATCAGTATGGGAATAAGTATCAATACACGTGGAGTAAAGATGGCCACCTTGTTAATGACTGGACAGAATCAGACGCAGTTATAAAGGGACTGTTAAAAGGAATAGATCAAAATAATTCAGTAGTATTTAACTATCCAGAGCCAGGTCTATTCGTGAATTCAGATAAGAATGACAATGAAACAGGGAAGAGTTTAAGAAAAGTATATACGGATTTTAACCTCGGATTTGAAAGAAGAGGTGATACTTATACACTGAAGGAGGTAAATAATAGTTCAGGAAAAGATGTTGCAAAAGAGCACGGTTATGATTACAAGACTGGTAATAACTTCTTCCCGTTGGACGAAGTGACTTACGAAGAGCACAGTAAGAAATATAAAAGTGATTCGAACATAACTGAGACTTATAATGGTCCTCATAATTATTATTTTGGAATGCGTTATGAAATTAGCTTCAAGCTGAAAGATTACATTGGAGATCTGAACTACAGTTTCAAGGGTGACGATGATATGTGGGTCGTTCTTGATGGTGGAAAGACAACAGAAAATGGTACAGTTGATTATGGTAATGTTATTATTGACCTTGGTGGAATCCATAATGCTGCCTCTGCAGATGTTGATTTATGGGAAAAATTGTTTGGTCCAGAATATGCGAATGGTGCATCAGATAAATACGGCAAAAGAGCTTTATTAACTGAAGAGCAGAAAGAAGAAGAGCATACGTTAACAGTTCTTTATCTGGAAAGAGGCGCAGGTTTATCCAACTGTAAGATGAACTTTACCCTTCCATATGCAGAAGTTTCATCAGTTACAACAACGGATCTTGCAAAACTGACATTTACTAAAGTTAAGAAAGATAAAAAGACCCCTCTTCCAGGTGCTGTATTCAAACTGTATACAGACGATACCTGTACAACAGAATTAAAAACGGCAACATCTGGAGCAGACGGAAAAGTAACATTTGACAAGCTTTTCCCAGGAACTTATTACATGAAAGAAGTTCAGGCACCTAATGGATATGTAGCTTCCAATGAAGTATGGACAGTGGATGTAACGGAAGGCAATGAGACAGCAACGTTGAAGGACAGTTCAAATAATACAGTTACTTCGATTGTAAATGAGACTCCGGAGGAAATTATCAACTCCAGTATGACGACTAGCAAAACGGCTAAAGTGAAAGACTGGAATCAGAGAACCTATGACATTACTATTAATGCAACATCCACAAGTACAAGTCCCGTAATTGAAACGAAAACGCCTGTGGCAGATATCATGTTGGTATTGGATGTGTCCGGATCGATGGGAGATGAGATTACTTCTTATTCGTATGATATTGAAGGGGATAATACATCTACTGTAAGAAGTGAGTTGTATACTGGAAGCTCATCATATTATATTTATGTGGATGGTTCTTATAAAAAAATGAAGTACAGATGGGACAGAAATAACAAGGAATATAGATGGTTTGTGTACGATGATGAAAAGTGGTATGATGCAACAGATTCTAAATATAGTAATTGTAAAATATATACAAGAACTAGTTCAACAGAAACCAAACTTGTTGCACTAAAGAATGCTGTAAATCAGTTTATAGATGATACAGCGAAGAAATCTCCGAATAGTAAAATAGGTATTACTGTATTTAGCAGTACTAACAATAAGAATAATAAACCATATGGTGATCATGGAAAATTTGTAAATCTGGAAGAAGTAGGTGATGAAGATAGTGTAAACGTAAATGCGCTTAAAGACTTCGTTAATGGGTTGAATGCGGAGGGAGGTACGGATCCTGCGGTAGGACTTAAGGATGCAAAGGACAAGTTGGATGCTACGAATGATGACAATCCTAAGTATGTGGTTCTGTTCACCGATGGTAAGCCGACTGGAGACGGTGCTTATTGGAATAGTACTGCACAAAAAAATGCTGAAACTCAGGCAAGCGAATTAAAAACAGGCCGAAGAAATAATGTGGATAATGCAAAAAATCTATATACAGTATACACCATAGGCTTTGCACTTAATGATGAAGGAGATCGCGCGAAGACGTTCTTGTCTGGTGGTGAGTATGATGGTAAAAAGTATCCAGGAATTGCTTCATCACCAGATTGCGCAAAAACAGCAGATGATGCAGCATCGCTTACACAAATTTTCCAGAGTATCAGTAGTACAATTAGTAAGAACGTTGACATTACCGGTGCAACAATTACTGATGTGATCGACAATAGATTTGAAATTGTAGATGGAGATAAGGTTATCACCGAAGCTGATTTCAAAGACGGGAAATATACATTAAAGAATGGTGGTGGAAGCGTAATAAAGCGTAATGACGGTACTTATCAGGTACAGTGGACTGATCAGACCATTAAACACACGACAGATGGTACAAATGGCTGGAGTAGAACCATTACTGTAAAAGCAAAAGATAGTTTCATCGGTGGTAACAATATTCCTACCAACGTCTCCCCTGATTCTAAGATTAGCGTAGGAGATTTGGAGAAAGTATTGAATCAGCCTATGGTTAATGTTAAGGTGAATCTGCTGATTCAGGACAAAGAAATCACTATCTACAAAGGGGATACAATAGTACCAGAAGTAACTGATATTCAAAATGCGATGTTTAATACTTCAGGTGCTACGTCTTATGCAAATGGTACGATAAGCGCCGATGATGCAAGTGGTCGAATCACATATAAGTGGTACAAAAAAGATGCAAACGGAAGTAAAGTTGAGATTGCAGAAAATGAAGTAACGAACGTAATACAGACAGCACCTGCTGATACTACAGAGTATTATCTGGAAGTGATTTATAGCCCCGCTGAAAAGCCAAGTGCTGATAGCATTACCAATACAACCACTAGTGGTGGAATAGCACATTCTGTGGGAGATGAAAAAGCTCATAATAAAAATAATAATAAGAATTTATATGGCACTTATAAAATCAATGTCATCAGCGGTCAGATTCAGATTATAAAGAATGTGAAAGAAACGTCTACAAAAGACAGAACGTTTACATTTAATGTAAAGGATTCAGCTGGAAAGCCTGTTTCTGGTAGTCCACTGAATGTGAAAGTTGAAGCTAAGAAGACTAGTGGAGTTGCAAAATTAGAGAATCTTCCAAGAGGATCTTACACTGTAACGGAAGCAGATGCAGAGGGATATACAATTCAAACATTTGATGTTGTTACTACTGGCGACGAGAAGACAGATTGCGAATACTCTAAATCAAATACATCAGATACATCAGATACATCCAAATCATTGACTTTCAAACTTGGTTATGGCACGGATAAAAGTAATGTCATTAAGAATTATACGTATAAACAAACTGATGGTGGTGTGAAGGGTGTTGCTTCCTACAAAAACGAAGCAGTAACAAAACTGGATCTGAAGAAGACAGATACAGAAAATCATCCATTAACAGGTTCTGAATTTAATTTGGAAATAAAAAATGGTGATAATTGGGATCCTATTCAGACTGGTATAAAAGTAATCAATGGGAATTCAGATATTGAACTGACCAAATTGAAATCGGGTATTTATAGGCTGACAGAGACTACCGCTCCGAAGGGATATTCAATACTGGGTAGCAGTATTTGTTTCAAAATCTCATTAGGAGAAGTAGAACTTGTTAATGAAAATGGTGAGGCAGCAAATAGTAGTGAGATGTGGACTTTGGATGAAACGAATAAAGTTTTAACAATTAAAAATGCTAAACTTTATTCCTTACCAAACTCCGGTGGTCCGGGAACCTATGGATTTACAATCAGTGGTGTAGCGATTCTTGCAACTGCACTCCTGTTGTTTATAAATAATAAACGAAGGGAGGAAGAAGCAAAGAGATCGTAACACATTAATTGTAAATGGCCGATGAAGGGCGAAAAAGAAAAATGCAGAGAAAGAAAGGAGCAAACCTTATGAAAAATTTATTTAAAAAGATTGGTGCATTATTAGTGGCAGCGGTTATGGTACTGTCTATGTGCACAGCGGCTTTTGCAGCTGAATTATCAACAAGTATTACCGTTAATAACGCAGAGGGAGCGGACCTGAGTTATATTCAAGTAATTCGACCTAATGTAAATAAGACTACAGGTTGGGAATTTTGTTCACCAGGCATTGAAAATGCATATGAAAAGGCGCTTTCAATTGATAGCACAAAAACTAAAGATGCTGATCAGGTAGCAATTCAGAAATTAATTAATGCTGCTGAAAATAAGGAGGGTGCAGCAACAAGTTCTGAAATTGAAGCTGCATTAAATGCTGTAATTGCTTTAGGTGGATTAACAGGTACTACAAATCCAATTCCAGTCAGTGATGCAGGTGTATATGCAATTAATGCAACAGATACTACACATAAGTGGAGTTACAATCCAATGGCTGCATATGTATCTTTTGGTGCATATGATGCAACCACAGGTGAGCCAACTACTTTAGTAGTAGAGCCTGTAAATGCAAAAAGAACACCGCTTGAGATTACTAAAAAAGCAACAGATAATGACATTGATAATGTTACAGAGATTGGTAGAAAAGAAACATATACAGTAAGTTCTTCTGTACCATATATTCCGCTTTCAAAGACAGAGAAGCGCTACTACAGAATTAAAGATACTATTAAAGGTGCACAGTACGTAACAACGACGGATTCAAATAATAAAAAAATTGTAAATATTCAATTTACAATTAGCGGTCAGACAAGTAACAGAACAGCTGAAGTTACAGATAATAATAATGGAACACAGTCATTTGTGTTAGATCTTTCTGATTTAGTAGTAGATGCAAATAATAACGCAAGTAATGAAAAGGCAAATGTACAGTATAGTTTCACATATGATGCTACTGTAACAGAAAAAGCGGTAAACAATACTATTATTGGTTATGGTGAAAATGATACTACTCCAGAATTTGGTGGTGGAACATCTAAACTTTATACAGGCAGTGTTACATTAACAAAATACGGAGAAAATCAGGAAAAACTTGCAGGTGCCGGATTTACAGTAACTAAGAAGGGCGAAGATGGTAAAACAGCAGATCTTAAATTTAGAGCTGTTAAGACTGATGCAGAGGGAAATCCTGTTCCAGGTGAGTATGAATATGATCCAAATGGAACAATTACAGAAGTGTTTACAGGTGAGGGTGGTACATTAACAATTAAAGGTCTTGATGTATCTAAAAAAGATGAAGTAACCCCAATTAAATATAGCTTTACAGAGAAAACAGCACCTAAAGGATATAAGTTAAATGGAAAGTCTTCTACAACAACAGCTAAGCTGACAGTAGAAAAGGCGGAAGACGAAGTTACAATTGCTCCAACAACAATGCAGGATACCAAACTTTCCTCTCTTCCATCCACAGGTGGCATGGGAACATACCTCTTCACTATCATCGGTGTTGTAGTTATGGCTGGCGCTGCTGGTGCTTTCTTCATCAGCCGCAGAAAAGGATCTGAGGAGTAATCGTTTGATTGCCGGATCGATTCAATTCAAAAATTATTTATAAGCAACGACAAAGCAAGTATTAAAATAATGTAGTAAATCTTTTACCGCCCGGCCCTTTCGGGGGCCGGGAGTGGTAAATACAACAGTATGGAGAAACCTATGAGAAAGAATAAGAAGAAAAATTATATTGGACTTGGTTTGCTGTTTCTGATAGGGTTGTCCATACTGCTGTATCCAATGGTCAGTGATGCCTGGAACCGGTACAGGGACAGCCTGCTGATCAGTAATTATAGCAGCAGTGTTTCTTCGGATGATAATTCGGAGAAGATTGACAGCATGTGGAAGGCAGCACAGGAGTATAACGAACAGATCAAGCAGGAAAGTGTGCCGGATGCTTTTTCCGTGAGGGATGGCCAGACGGACAGTACATATGAGTCTCTTCTGAACCTGAATGGTGATGGAATGATGGGGTATGTGGAGATTCCTGTGATCGATGTGAGCATTCCAATCTATCATTACACGACAGATGAGTCTCTGGAGAAGGGTGCCGGTCATTTGTTCGGCAGCAGTCTTCCGGTTGGCGGCAAGAGTACCCATTGTATTTTGTCGGCACACAGAGGACTTCCAAGTGCGAAACTTTTTACAGATCTGAATCTTGTGGAAGAGGGAGATGTTTTTTACCTGCATGTGCTGGGTAAGACTCTTGCCTACGAGGTGGATCAGATTCTTACCGTTCTTCCGGAGCAGACAGAGTCTCTGGGTATCACGGATGGGGATGATTATGTAACGCTGGTTACGTGTACGCCTTATGCGGTGAATACGCACAGACTTCTGGTGAGGGGACACAGAGTTCCGATGAAGGCTGCGAAGGCGGTTCAGAAAGCAGAGAAGAAGGTTACCGGAATCACCAATCCGACGCTTCCGATGCTTGCTCTCTGTGTTGTGATCGGAATTGTGATCGCGGTGATCCTGGTTGCCGGTATCAATTCTGTTCAGAACAAAAAACGACGCAGGAAATAGTTTATGGCTAAAAAGAAAAAAAAGAAAAAGAGTAATGTTGTCCTGAACATCATTATTGCCCTGGTGTTTCTGGCGGGTGCGGGGGTGTTCCTTTATCCTACGATCAGTGATATGTGGAACCAGTATCGAAATGCCCAGCTGGTCAGTAAGTACGAGGAAGCGGTAACGGAGCTTTCGGACAACGACTATGACAGGCTGTGGAAAGAGGCGAAGGAGTATAATGCCGAGCATCCGGTGAATGCCATTGTAGATGCTTTTGAGGAAGAGGATACTTATGAGCTGAGTCATCCTTATGACAGGGTTCTGGATCCGAACGGTGATGGTCTGATGGGGAGTATCGAGATCCCGAAGATCAAAGCGAAGCTGGCTATCTATCACGGACTGAGCAAGACCGTGCTGGAAAAGGGTGTGGGTCACGTGGAGGGCACCAGTCTTCCTATCGGAGGCAAGAGCACCCATGCGGTTCTGGCGGCGCATCGAGGTCTTCCGAATGCGAAGCTTTTTACAGATCTGGATCAGATGGAAAAGGGAGATATTTTTATCCTGCACATTCTTGGCAAGCATCTGGCCTACAAGGTGGATCAGATCAAGACGGTGCTTCCGGATGAGACCAGTGACCTGGATATTGTTGAGGGCGAGGATCATGTGACACTGGTTACGTGTACGCCTTATGCGGTGAATACCCACAGACTTCTTGTTCGTGGTGTTCGGACGAAGTATGTGGAGGAAGAAGTTACTAAGAATGACGAAACGATTCCGCAGAAGCTTGCGGTTGTGGATCCGAAGAGGGTTCTTGCCGGCGGTGCGGCAGCGCTTGTTATTCTGATTCTGCTGATTTACCTGATTGTCCGCCGCAAGGATAAAAAACGCAGAATGAAACAGCTTTCAGAAAGGAAAGAGGAGGCAGAGAGCGATGAAAAATAGAAGAAAGCAAGGGAAAATATTCCGGAGCCTTCTGGCTGTTCTGATGCTGACGGCTATGCTGGTCACAAGTGTTTTGCAGCCGGTTTTCGCCGGGGATTATGTAGCTGGAAAAACAGGTAATCTGACATTGACGGTTCAGCAGGCGGATGAGGAGGGAAACCAGACTCCGCTGCCGGATGTAGGGCTGACGATCTACAAGGTTGGCAGTGTGAATTTTGATGGCAATGTGCATTTCGTGTTGGATGAGGCACTGGCTGCCGCAGCAATCGATTTTGATTCCATCACGACGGCTGACGGCTGGTATGAAGCGGCAGAGAAGCTGGCGGCTATGATCGTCAGCGGAAGCGTGGATGTGTGGGGCCTGTCCAAGTCCTCTGATGCAGAGGGAAATATGACTTTCGCTGATCTGGCTGAGGGTATGTACCTGGTGGTGCAGACAGATGGAAACAGCAGTGTTATGGTTTCGCCGATGCTGATCTCCGTTCCTTTTGCAGATCAGGAGCAGGGCTGGATGTACGATGTACAGGCTTATCCGAAGTCTGTAAGTAATCCGCAGAAGCATACACAGATCCAGGTTACGAAGAGGATCTATAATGTTGATGAGAACGACAATGTGATTCCTCTGGAAACGAAAGAGGATGTAACTTATAAGGTTGGCGTTTTTTCGGATCCGGAAGGTACGATCCCGTTCCGTGATGATTATTTACAGGATATCCATATCCAGAATGCTTCCAGTGGTACAGCTACATGGACGGATGTTCCGGATGGCACCTATTATGTATTTGAGCTGGATGAGGATGGAAATCTTCTTCAGCAGAATACGGAGATCAAGGTGGATGATCAGAATTTTTACTACTACGATGTAACGAAGCCGAATGGTGAGAATGAAGAGAAGTCCAATCAGGTTGTGATCGGTGGAGATAGTGGTGTTACTGAGGCTGCGGCTTATGTAAATAACTATTATACAAAGATTCCGGATATATTCAGCCGTAACGGATTTATCAACATTAAGAAGAATGTGATGATCGATGGTGTTGCTTCTACTGTGGATGATACGTTCTATGCAGGTGTGTTCTCCACTGAGAGTAACGGTGAGCTGACGCTTGAGAAGGTAGTGACTCTGAAACAGAATGATAGTGTTCAGGTAATGTTGGATCTTCCAAAGGATCAGGAGATCAACAGTGTTACTTATACTGTTCTGGAGACGGATAAGGATGGAAATCCGGTTGATGATGATACCTTTAAGTATACAGTTACCGGTCAGGGTGAGGTTACACTGAATAATGATAACCGATATACTGTAACAAAGGAGATCACCAACAGTCTTTCTTCCGAGCCGACACCGATTCCGACTGCTACACCTGGAACAAATCATGGTGGAAATGATCGGATCACTCCGATCCCGAATAATGGTACAGCGGGCGGAACTGCTCCGAACGATACCAGTGGTACAGCAAGACGTTCTGTAAAGACCGGCGATGATACACCGATCGGCGTATGGGTTGGAATCCTTGCAGCAGCGATCATTGTTGGCGGTGGTGCAGCTTATGGAGTTAAGAGAAAGAAGAAAAAATAAATAACGGATCATTCTGAAGGATGATCGATGGAAGAACCGGGCGATGTGGATGCCCGGTTCTTTTTTTGGAATATTTACGTATTGGGGATGAAAAAGCAGCGGGTGATATTTTTTCTCGAAAATTGTTCTTGACATTTTGGTATGATAAGTATATTGTATGTGTTGCAGTAAATTTCATAAAAGATAGCCTTTTATTCAGAGTGGTGGAGATACAAAGGATCTATGAAGCCACGGCAACCCCGGAGAATCCAGGAAGGTGCCAACCTGAGCGAGCAATCGAACAATAAGAGGATTGTTTACAGAATTTAAACAGTCCGGATTGTACGGGCTGTTTTTTATGTATATAACCGTTGTTTTATTACAAAAGGAGAAGATTATGGAGAAAATTTTATTTACATCTGAATCTGTAACTGAGGGTCATCCTGACAAGGTCTGCGACTCTATTTCCGATGCGATCCTTGATGCTATGATGGCACAGGATCCGATGAGCCGTGTTGCTTGCGAGACTGCTACTACAACAGGTCTTGTACTTGTTATGGGCGAGATCACAACCAAGGCTAATGTTGATATCCAGAAGATCGTTCGCGATACTATCCGTGAGATCGGATATGACAATGCGGATTATGGCTTTGACGCAGATACCTGTGCGGTTATCACATCACTTGACAAGCAGTCCACAGATATCGCTATGGGTGTTGACAAGGCTCTTGAGCAGAAAGAGGACGATATGAATGAGGACGAGCTGGATTCCATCGGTGCCGGTGACCAGGGTCTTCAGTTTGGTTATGCTTCCAATGAGACTGAGGAGTATATGCCATATGCCATCAACATGGCTCACAAGCTTGCTCAGCAGCTGACAAAGGTTCGTAAGGACGGCACTCTGAAATATTTAAGACCGGATGGAAAGACTCAGGTTACTGTTGAGTATGATGAGGCCGGCAAGCCGAAGAGAATCGATGCTGTTGTATGCTCTACACAGCATGATCCGGATGTTACTCAGGAGCAGATCCATGAGGATATTAAGAAGTATGTTTTTGATGCGATCATTCCGGCTGATATGGTTGATGCGGATACGAAGTATTTCATCAATCCGACAGGTCGTTTTGTTATCGGTGGACCTCACGGTGACAGTGGTCTGACAGGTCGTAAGATCATCGTTGATACCTACGGCGGAACAGGACGTCACGGCGGCGGTGCTTTCTCCGGTAAGGATTGCACAAAGGTTGACCGTTCTGCTGCTTATGCTGCACGTTATGTTGCAAAGAACATTGTTGCAGCCGGTCTTGCTGACAAGTGTGAGATCCAGCTTTCCTATGCGATCGGTGTTGCGCATCCGACTTCTGTCAGTGTGAATACCTTCGGAACAGGTAAGCTTTCTGAGACTAAGCTTGTTGAGATCGTTCGTGAGAATTTTGATCTTCGTCCGGCTGGTATCATCAAGATGCTTGACCTTCGCCGTCCGATCTACAAGCAGACTGCTGCTTATGGTCATTTCGGCCGTACAGATGTTGATCTTCCATGGGAGCATCTGGATAAGGTTGAGACTCTGAAGAAGTATCTTTGCAACAGCTACGAATAATCGTTTCAGAAGAATAAAGAGTGAAGCCCCCGGTAGTGCCAGTACCGGGGGCTTCTTGCATGGTGAGATGGGGCTTTTTTATAGAAAATTTAGAGATAGGGAATATAGTTTATGTTATAATACGTGTATGTGAATGTGTGAATTTATAAAGGACGGAGATACAGATGAAGTTAAAAACACGTATTATTGTGGGCTTCGTTGCGATCATCCTGCTGCCGCTGCTTCTTTTTTCCGCAAGTCTGTACGGGTTCAGCCAGACGCAGGCGAAGCATGTGCAGGAGAGCAGCAGCCAGGCTTCGGATTCCAGCCAGATGGTCTATGATATTTCGCTGGCGCAGTCTTCCAGTAATCAGGTGAAGCTGATGGCCAAGGATATGATCCTGACTGCAACGATCATCCTTGTTTTTACTGCTTTGTCCGTAGGGCTGTGGATCTACAGGAGTATTGCGGTTCCGCTGGTGAAGCTTAAGAAGGCTACCAAGAATATCAAGGAGGGGAATCTGGATTTTGTGCTGGAGGTTGAGGGGAATGATGAATTTTCCCAGCTTTGCCAGGATTTTGAGGAGATGCGTAAGCGTCTGAAGGAGTCCACGGAAGAGAAGATCCTGATGGATAAGGAGAATAAGGAGCTGATCAGCAATATTTCCCATGATCTGAAGACGCCGATCACTGCGGTGAAGGGTTATGTGGAGGGAATCATGGATGGTGTGGCGGATACGCCGGAGAAGATGGACCGGTATGTGCGTACCATTTATAATAAGACCAATGAGATGGATCATCTGATCAATGAGCTGACCTTTTATTCCAAGATCGATACCAACCGTATTCCGTATACGTTCAGCAAGCTGAATGTGGAGGATTATTTTTCGGATTGTGCGGAGGAGCTTGGGCTTGAGATGGAGACCAGGGGGATCGAGCTTGTGTATGCCAATTATGTGGAGAAGGGTGTGCAGGTTATTGCGGATGGTGAGCAGATCCGCCGTGTGATCCATAATATCGTGAGTAATGCCATTAAGTATATGGAGAAGCCAAGGGGAATCATCCAGCTTCGGGTGAAGGATGTGGGTGATTTTATCCAGGTGGAGATCGAGGATAACGGCAAGGGTATTGCCGCCAAGGATCTGCCGTATATTTTTGACCGTTTTTACCGTACCGATGTTTCCAGAAATTCTTCCAAGGGAGGAAGCGGTATCGGACTTTCCATCGTAAAGAAGATCATGGAGGATCATGGTGGAAAGGTCTGGGCCACAAGCCGGCTGGGTATCGGAACGATCATGTATTTTGTTCTCAGAAAATATCAGGAGGTACCGATGAATGAGTAGGATTTTGATCATAGAGGATGAGGAAGCGATCGCGGATCTGGAGAAGGATTATCTGGAGCTTTCGGGTTTTGAGGTGGAGATCGAGAACCGTGGTGATACGGGGCTTGTACGTGCCATGAAGGAGGAGTTTGATCTGATCATCCTGGATCTGATGCTTCCGGAGGTGGATGGCTTTGATATCTGCCGGCAGGTCCGTGAGGAGAAGAATACGCCGATCATTATGGTTTCTGCCAAGAAGGATGATATCGATAAGATCCGCGGACTGGGTCTTGGTGCGGATGATTATATGACCAAGCCGTTCAGCCCAAGTGAGCTGGTTGCACGTGTGAAGGCGCATATGGAGCGTTATAACCGGCTGGTTGGTTCCAATGTGCATAAGAATGATGTGATCGAGATCCGTGGTATTAAGATTGATAAGACGGCCAGGCGTGTGTGGGTCAATGGTGAGGAGACGACGTTTACTACCAAGGAGTTTGATCTTTTGACTTTTCTGGCTGAGAATCCGAACAGGGTTTTTACAAAGGAGGAGCTTTTCCGGGAGATCTGGGATATGGAGTCTGTGGGTGATATCGCTACGGTTACGGTGCATATCAAGAAGATCCGTGAAAAGATCGAGTTTAATACGGCCAAGCCTCAGTATATTGAGACGATCTGGGGTGTGGGGTACCGGTTTAAGGTGTGAGTCTGTGGGGAAGGCTTCGGATGGAGCTGCTGCAGGTGTATGAGTGCAGATCGGAATGATGGTGTATGATCTGCCGGGTGCTTTTGAGAGGAGTGGAGATATGCCGCTGTTGAGGGAAAGAATTTATACGATAGAGGATATTTATGCTTTGCCGGAGGGTGAAAGAGCGGAACTGATCGATGGACATATTTATTATATGGCGCCGCCGAATACGATGCATCAGAGGATTTCAAGTATTTTGTCCAGAAAGATAGGTAACTATATAGATTCTAACAAGGGCAAATGTGAGGTGTTTGCCGCACCGTTTGCGGTGTATCTGGATGAGAAGACGAATACTTATGTGGAACCGGATGTTTCTGTTATCTGTGATCCGGATAAGCTGGATGACAGGGGATGTAAGGGGGCTCCGGACTGGATCATCGAGATCGTTTCTCCGGCGAGCAGGCGTATGGATTATTATACCAAGCTGTTTAAATACAGGACTGCCGGTGTGAGAGAGTACTGGATCGTGGATCCTGTGAAGAAGCTGGTAATGGTGTATGATTTTGAAAATGAGGATACGGAGCAGTATACATTTCAGGATTCGATCAAGGTGGGAATCTATGAGGAGCTGAGGATCGATTTTGCTGAGATGTGATAAAAATGGAGGGGAATATCGTCTGGTGATAGCCCCTCCTTGTTTTTAGGATGAAAAGGACGAACTATGGAAGACAGATTATACAAGAAACTGGAAGCGTACGGTAAGAGTGATTTTTATCCGTTTCATATGCCGGGGCATAAGAGGAATCCGCTGGCTGTGGAGGGGGATTTTCCGGTGGAGATGGATATTACGGAGATTGACGGGTTTGATAACCTGCATCATGCTGAGGATATTTTGAAAAGGGCCCAGGAGGATGTTGCACGGCTTTATGGTGTGCCGGAGAGTTTTTACAGTATTAATGGAAGCTCCGGGGCGATCCTGGCGGCGGTGTCTGCAGCTGTGGATAAGGGAGGACAGATCCTGGTGGCAAGGAACTGCCATAAGGCGGTTTACCATGCGATTTATCTGCGGGAGCTGAGTGCCACGTATATTTATCCACATGAAGATCCGAAATTGGGGATAAACGGAGGGATTTCACCCGGCCGTGTGGAAATGTATTTGGCGGAAAATCCGGAGATCCAGGCGGTGCTGATCACTTCGCCGACTTATGACGGGATCGTGTCGGATGTGGCGAGGATCGCGGAGATCGCGCATCACTATGGTGTGCCGCTGATCGTGGATGAGGCTCACGGGGCGCATTTTCGGTTTTCGGATTATTTTCCGGTGTCTGCGGCGCAGCTTGGTGCGGATGTGGTGATCAACAGTGTGCATAAGACGCTGCCCTGTCTGACCCAGACGGGGGTGATCCACCTGTGCAGTGATCGTGTGAGCCGGGAAAAACTGAAGCGTTTTCTGGGAATCTATCAGAGCAGCAGTCCTTCTTATATTCTTATGAGCAGCATTGATGCGTGCATGGATAAGCTGGAGCGTGAGGGGGATGAGATGTTCCGTGTGTTTACGGAGAATCTGGAAAAAGCACGCAGGCGTCTTTCCGAGTGTAAGTATATCCGGCTGGTAACGCCACAGGCCTGTGAGTGCCAGAGAGTTTTTGATTTTGACAGATCCAAGATATTGCTTTCTACTGTGAACAGTTCGCTGAACGGCCGGGAGCTGCACCAGATTCTCCGGAGGGAGTTTCATCTGGAAATGGAGATGGAGGCGGAGAATTATGTGCTGGCGCTGGCAGCTGTGGGTGATACGGCGGAGGGGTTTGAGCGGCTTTGTGATGCTATTGAAGAGATCGACCGCCGTGAATCGTTAAAATACAGAGAAGAGGCTGTGGAGAAGGAGCCTTTGAAAAACGGAAAAATGAAGCAGGTCATGCGGATCTCCCAGGCTATGGATGCGGAGAGTGAGCGGTGTCCGCTGGATGAGTGTATCGGACGGACGTCCGGGGAGTTTGCGTATCTTTATCCGCCGGGGATCCCGCTGATCGTTCCGGGGGAACAGATTTCTGGACATTTCGTAAAAAATGTGAGAAGATACCTGGAACAGGGCTTTGAGGTCCAGGGCCTGAGCGACCAGACCAGTGAGACGGTGTGTGTTGTGAGAAATGAGATGTGAGGTGCGTGGCAGCAGACGGATCTGTGTATTACGGATCAGAGCGTGTATAGTAACGCATATGCAGCAGAGGAGACATATGGGAAAGATTTTTTACATTATGGGAAAAAGCTCTTCCGGCAAGGACAGTATTTACAGACAGCTGGAGGGGAATCAGGAGCTGGGGCTTAAGCGGCTTGTGATCTATACTACCCGTCCGATCCGGGATGGAGAGGAGAACGGAAGAGAATATTTTTTTGCAGATGAGAATAAACTGAAGGAGTTCCGAAGAAACGGGAAGCTGATCGAGGCGCGTACTTATCAGACGGTTTACGGGCCGTGGACATATTTTACTGCGGATGACGGGCAGGTGTCTGTGGGTAATGACAGCTATCTGGGGATCGGTACACTGGAGTCTTTTGTGAGGCTCCGGGAGTATTACGGCAATGAAGTGATGTGGCCTATTTATATAGAGGTGGAAGACGGAGAGCGTCTGGAGCGTGCGCTTGCCAGGGAGAAGACCCAGGAGGTGCCGAAGTACGAGGAGATGTGCAGACGTTTTCTTGCAGACCAGAATGATTTTTCCGAGGAAAATATTCTTAAAGCAGGTATATGGAAGCGTTTTGAGAATCATAATCTGGATGAATGTGTGAAGGAAATCGTAAATTATATAAAATCTGTACAATAAGGAAAAATAGTTTTTTTTATACAGAAGATTATGTTATAATTAGTTGAAAGATGTCCGCCGGGTATAACGGAGGGCACAAAAGGCAGAAAGAGGTGATTCTTATGGCAGGATTTCATGACATCATCGGCCATGACGATATAATCAGGCATTTGAAGAATGCGATAGAGACAGGGAAGGTATCCCACTCTTATATTTTTACAGGGGAACCGGGATCCGGCAAGAAGCTTCTTGCGGGGACTTTTGCGGCAGCGCTGCAGTGTGAATCGGGAGAGTCTGAACCGTGTATGACTTGTGATTCCTGTAAGAAGGTGATCGGCAAGAATCATCCGGATATCATTACAGTAACTCATGAGAAGCCTGGAAGCATCAGCATTGACGAGGTGCGTGACCAGGTTGTGCGTGATGTGGATATCAAGCCGTACTGTAGTCCGTATAAGATCTATATCATTCCGGATGCGGAGATGATGACGGTGCAGGCGCAGAATGCCATTTTGAAAACTATCGAGGAACCGCCGGAATATGCGGTGATCATGCTGCTGACAAGTAATATCGACAGTCTTCTTCCTACGATCCGTTCCAGATGTGTGCGTCTGGATCTGAAGGTGGTGGATGACAGTCTTGTGAAGGAATATCTGATGGAGCATCTTCAGGTGCCGGATTATCAGGCTGAGATCGATGCGTCTTATGCGCAGGGCAGTATCGGCAAGGCGAAGGAGGCTGCGACTTCTCAGGAGTTTGCAGATATGACTGCCAATGCCCTGAAGATTTTGAAATATGCCAATTCCATGGAGGTTTATGAGCTGACAGAGGCGATCAAGACTTTGACTGCTGATAAGAATAATATCAATGATTATCTGGATATTTTCCAGTTCTGGTTCCGCGATGTTCTGATGTTTAAGGCAACAAGGGAAATTGACAACCTGGTTTTTAAACAGGAGATTAATTTTATCAGAGAGCAGGCCAGCGAGCGTTCTTATGAGAATATCGAAAAAATCCTTGAGGCACTGGAGAAGACGAAGGTGCGTCTCCGTGCCAATGTTAATCTCGAACTTGCCCTGGAGCTCCTGTTCCTGACAATTAGGGAGAAATAGAATGGAAAAGGTAGTTGGAGTCAGATTTCGTAACGTTGGTAAGATTTATTATTTTAATCCTAAGAATTATAAGGTGAAGGTCGGCGATCATGTGATCGTGGAGACTGCCCGTGGTGTGGAGTATGGCCGTGTTGTCCTGGAGCCGCGCAGCGTGAAGGAGGACGAGGTGGTCCATCCGCTGAAGGAGGTTCTCCGTGTTGCAACGAAGGAGGACGAGGATCATGAGGCTGAGAATCGCCAGAAGGAGAAAGAGGCTTTTAAGATCTGTAAGAAGAAGATACGTGAGCATGGGCTTGATATGAAGCTGATCGATGCGGAGTATACCTTTGATAATAACAAGGTGCTGTTTTATTTTACAGCGGATGGCCGTATTGATTTCAGACAGCTGGTTAAGGATCTGGCGTCTGTGTTTAAGACCAGAATCGAGCTTCGTCAGATCGGTGTCCGTGATGAGACGAAGATCCTTGGCGGTATTGGTATCTGTGGAAGGACGCTTTGCTGTCATACGTATCTTTCGGAGTTTGCGCCGGTTTCCATCAAGATGGCGAAGGAGCAGAATCTTTCTCTGAACCAGACGAAGATTTCCGGTGTCTGTGGTCGTCTGATGTGCTGTCTGAAGAATGAGCAGGAGACTTATGAGGAGCTGAACCGGAATCTTCCGGGTATCGGTGATATGGTAACGACGCCGCAGGGTGTTTCGGGTACGGTCCAGAGTGTGAATGTTCTCAGGCAGATGGTTAAGATCGTGGTTGAGGTGAATGACGAGAAGGAGATTCAGGAGTTTCCGGTCCGTGATCTGAGGTTCCGCCCTAAGAGAAAAAAGGGTAAGGGTGGTTCTGCTGACCACGAGGAGAAAGAGGTTAAAAAGGGAGATTCGAAGCCGAATGAGAAGTGATCTGGTTTATTGCGGTGAGCGTGTGGATGATCTTCAGAATGGGTTGTTTGTGATCCAGGATCCGAAGAAGTTTTGCTTTGGGATGGATGCGGTCTTGCTGTCTGGTTTTGCCCGGGTGAAGAGGGGTGAGGTTGCGCTGGATATGGGGACCGGTACGGGGATCATTCCGATCTTGCTTTCTGATCGTACGGATGGGGAGCATTTTACGGGGCTGGAGATCCAGCATGAGTGTGCGGAGATGGCTGACCGTAGTGTGAGGTATAATGGTCTTGAGGACAGGGTTCGGATCGTTGAGGGTGATATCAGGGAGGCTGCCGGGATTTTTGGGGCGGCTTCTTTTGATGTGGTGACGTGTAATCCGCCGTATATGATCGGGCAGCATGGGTTGACGAATCCGCATCTTCCGAAGGCGATCGCGAGGCATGAGATTTTGTGTTCGTTTGATGATGTGGCTTGTCAGGCTGCCCGGGTCCTGAAGGACCGGGGGCGGTTTTTTCTGGTGCACAGGCCGTTTCGGCTGGTGGAGCTGATGGCGACTTTGACGAAGTATAAGCTGGAGCCTAAGAGGATGCAGCTGGTGTATCCTTTTATTGATAAGGAGCCGAATATGGTGTTGATCGAGGCTTGTAAGGGCGGGAATTCCAGGATCCGGGTTGAGCGGCCGCTGGTGGTTTATGAGCGGCCTGGGGTTTATACGGAGGATGTTTTGGAGTTGTATCGGATGGTGTGAATGTTGTGATGTTGTGGCTTAGGGTGGCTGCCTGGTTGGTTGTTTGGTTGGTTGTGAGAGATTGGGTGGCTGCTCGGGAGGGTTTGGGCCATCGGCGCTGCGCTGGATGGCTGGGAGGTAGTGGTGGCTGTGGTACTTCGGTTGGTGAAGGGACGGCGAGGGGAGGCAGGCTGCTGGTGGTGACACGCTGCGCCCCCTGCTCGGCTGCGGCGCCGGTTTGCTGCCATTCGCGCAAACTCGCTTCGCTCAAACAGTGCGCTCGGTGGCAGCAGCTATCCTCACCTCGCTGACGGGGGCTCCGCTAACGTCACCACCAGCAGCCTGCCTCCCCTCGCCTGAGATTCAAAGCGAGAGATCGCAACGCGTAGCGCATTGAGTATCGAAGAATACAGACACCTTGCCAGAAGTGAATCACTGAGAAAGTGAAGAAATAAAACAACATCGGCATAGCGTAGCGTACTGAGTATCGAAGCATACAGACACCTTGCCAGAAGTGAACCACAGAGAAAGTGAAGAAATAAAACAACATCGGCACAGCGTAGCGCGCTGAGTACCGAAGAATACAGACACCTTGCCGGAAGTGAATCACAGAGAAAGTGAAGAAATAAAACAACATCGGCACAGCGTAGTGCGCTGAATACCGAAGCATACAGACACAAGTCAACAAATAAGAACAACGAATCCCTTGCACTACTTAAAAAAAGCCCAAGGGGTGTGCAGAGGGGGCGCGGCTTTGCGGCCCCTTTGCGGTTTTCAAAGTTTCCAAACTTAAACAAACCCCCGCGGTTAAGCGAAATATCCCCCGCGGTCAAGCGAGAAAAGAGGAAAATATGAAACAAAACGGAAAACTATACTTATGTGCCACCCCCATAGGAAACCTCGAAGACATCACCCTTCGAGTACTAAGAACCCTTCGGGAAGTGGACTTAATCGCTGCGGAGGATACCCGCAACAGCATAAAACTTCTGAATCATTTTGATATAAAAACCCCCATGACCAGCTACCACGAATACAATAAGATCGATAAGGGCCATGTCCTCGTGGAAAAGCTGTTGGCGGGTACAAACATTGCGTTGATCACAGATGCAGGTACTCCGGGTATCTCAGACCCCGGGGAGGAGCTTGCCGCCATGTGTTATGAAGCCGGAATTGAAGTGACTTCACTTCCGGGTCCTGCTGCCTGTATCACTGCTCTGACTTTGTCAGGCCTGCATACCAGGCGTTTTGCTTTCGAGGCTTTTCTTCCGGCGGATAAGAAAGAACGAAAAACGATCCTGGAGGAGCTTTCCTGTGAAACCAGGACTATTATCCTGTATGAGGCACCTCACAGGCTTGTACGGACTCTTGGTGAGCTCAGAGAGGCGCTTGGCAACCGCCGGATGACTCTTTGCAGAGAGCTGACCAAGAAGCATGAGACGGCATTCCGGACTACGATCGATGATCTGATGGATTTTTATAAAGATGAGAAGCCGCTGGGTGAGTGTGTTCTTGTGATCGAGGGCAGGAGCCGCAGTGAGATGGAGGCGGAGAAGCGTGCTTCCTGGGAGGAGATTTCCATTGCGGAGCATGTGGCGATGTATGAGCAGCAGGGGAATTCCAGGAAGGATGCCATGAAGCTTGCTGCCAAGGATCGTGGTGTTTCCAAGCGGGATATTTATAAGGCGCTTCTGGATGGAGAAGGTTCTGCTGAATGATCAGGTGTAATTGTGGTACGGATCGTAGGTAACGTGATCGTGGATGATTGATTGACACTCCCCACAGCTAAAGCAGGGGGATTCTTGCTTCTCCCACTACTGCATTGGCAAACACCTTACGGTACTGCAATGTCTTACACAGTGTCCACAAGCTATATTTATACTGTTCCCGTATGCCCTACGGTACAGTTTTTATCTTTATGCAGACTGCATCTGCAGTCCTTTTTTCAGAATATTGATACTTGCATTCGTAT
>SKEG01001071.1_pt1 | contig 23778 bp, 23 predicted proteins | sample 4826631 | NCBI WGS metagenome assembly SKEG01 (sample SAMN11008815, study PRJNA524170) | human gut metagenome | biome: Human fecal sample; material: Feces; isolation source: fecal sample from pouch patient p26, p34, p50 | host: Homo sapiens | place: Israel: Tel-Aviv | collected 2016-11-02
GTGTTAAAATAAGGTAAAAAATTTTATTTAGGAGGCATTTATGAAAGGTTTATTTATTATTAATCCATCTTCCGGAAAACAGAATATTGAATCTACCTTAAAAGAAATCATGTCTACCATGATTCTAGATCAGATAACACCACAAATTGATGTGTTCTATACAAAGAAAAAAGATGATGCAAAAAACAGAGCTGCGGCCTTAAAACCAGGCGAATATGACTATGTAGTTTCCGTTGGTGGTGACGGAACTTTAAATGAAGTAACCAATGGACTCATTTTAAGCAAAAGTAATATCCCTCTTGCTATTATTTCCGCAGGAACTGTCAATGACTTTGCTACTTACATGAAACTTCCACAAAATGCAGAAGATTTTTGTAAAATGATCAAAGAATTTCAGACCAAAAAAGTAGATGTCGGAAAAGTCAACAATGAATACTTTATTAACGTTCTAGCTGCAGGAATGCTTACAGATATTGCCTATAAAGTACCAAAAGATAAGAAGGCTGTCCTTGGAAAAATGGCATATTATCTTGAAGGTGTCAAAGAATTTCCAAAACAGCTATCTCAAAATATGACTCTATCTTTTAAGAGTAAGGAATTTGAAGATACACTGGATATTATGGTCTTTCTTGTAACAAATTCAAAGAGTGTCGGTGGTTTTGCTGATGCAGCACCATTAGCTTCCGTATCCGATGGATACCTGGATGTTATGATTTTGAAAAAAATGGATCTTTTCTTAGAAGCTCCGGATCTTTTTATTAAATGGATCCAGGGAGATCATCCAAAACATCCAGCCATTGAATATTTCCAGACAAAGGAACTTTCTGTTCTTCCTACGGAAAAAACTGCTCAAATTGCCATTGATTATGATGGTGAAATTTTAGAAGAAGGACTTCCAGTGAATATTTCTATTGTTCCGGAAGCCCTAAATTTGATCGTATCACGTTCTTAAATTTTTTAATGAAATGTTGCTTTTCCAATCTGTTTTTTGTTGTAACTTACATAGAAATATTTTCCATTGCAGCGATAAGACAGATTGGATGGCTGTTCATCTTTTTCAAGCATAATTGTTATATCTTCCAAATGTTTTAATGGCAATGTATAAGGAGATACTCTATTTCCAACCGAAAGAATCCCATACTTATCATCTTTCAACGTCCGCTCAATTCCTCGAAATGGAACAATCGTATAATAATTTTGAAACGCGTAATCAAACATTTTGATTGTATCTTCATATAATTCTGCTCCATGGGCACATAAATCTACACAAATCAGTTCCTGATCCCCACGTTTTGCAAACGTGACAAGTGTACCACCTGCTTTTATCGTATATCCAGTTTTTCCACCTTCTACCCCATCATAAATATACCTTGTCCGTTTAATCATTTTATGATGGTTCCACAATGATCTTCCTTTTTTATCTTTGTTTGTCTTTGGAATATAATAATTTGCTTTTTCTGTAATCAAACGAAATGTGGAATTTTTTAAAGCTGCCTGTGAAATTTTTGCCATATCTCTTGCTGTTACATAATGTTGGTCATTATGAAGTCCATTAGTTGTCACAAAATGTGAATTGGTACATCCTAGTTCCTGTGCTTTTTTATTCATTAAATCAACAAATTTTTCTTCTGAGCCTGCAGTGTATTCTGCTGCCCCATTACAAGCTTCATTTGCAGATTCCAGCATAATTCCATGAAGGACATCAATGAGCGGCATCTTCTCTCCAGCTTTAATTCCAATATGAGTACTTCCATGCTCCAAACTATTCACTGCATGGCTTGAAAATGTAACCTCTCCATAAAGATCTTTATTGTTTTCAATTGCTACCAATGTTGTAAGAATCTTTGTAATACTTGCCGGATAATGACGATCATCAATTTTTTTTGCATACAAAATCTTTCCAGATTTTGCATCCATGATAATTCCTGCTTTTCCTTTGATCGATGGTTGTTTCTTTTGTGTTATCGTCTGTGTTGCAACTCCCTCTGCTGCCAAAACCGGAATAGTTCCAGTTGCCGCAATTGCACAAATAGACGCTGATAGCGCCATTTTTTTGAGTATTTTTCTCATTTTGTTTATCCTTCCCCTGATTATTTAAATTAATTCAAATTTTTTTAAAGCCAATGCTATTCCATCTTCATCAGCTCTTGCCGTCTTATATGGCGCTTCTTTTAACAACTCTGGAACTGCATTCCCCATAGCAACTCCATATTTTACATAACGAATCATTTCCATATCATTGACACTATCACCAAAGGCATAAGCATCCTCCCGGCCAATTCCGCAGTTTTCCAAAATACAAGCAATTCCTGTTGCTTTGTTAATCCCAGCTGGCATAAACTCTACTGCATCCTCTGGTTCATGATAAATTCCTGTATAACGATTTCCAAGAATTTCTTCAATTTCATACTTTTTTTCTGGTTTTAAATAATGGTATGTCCATTTGGGAATATGCACAGCCTCTTCCAATGGTTGTAAAATTGTCTCACAATTATGTTCTGTTTTTTTCCTCATTGTTTTATACGTCTCATCGCAATTTTTCGAATCATAATAGCCATTTTCATCCCCTTCTAAGATAATGCCGACTTTTTCTTTTCTTCCCCATTCTATAACTTTTTTTATCTCATCGTTTGTCATCTGGTCATGGTGCAATACATTTCCTTCATATTCTACATAAGTTCCGGCACCACAAATCACTCCATGAAATCCCATATGAAAATAAGATTCTGGAACCATTCCACGGCTCCTCCCAGTACAAATTACTGCTTTATGACCGTTTTTTATCAATTGATCTACCGCCCTTTTTGCAGAATCAGGAATCCCAATTCCCGGCCAAAAAAGCGTCCCATCAATATCAAAAAAAGCTATTTTACTCATCCTTTTTTTACTCCTATTTATCCATTTCCTTCTTATATATTTTCAATTTGCCAGTCAATTGGCGTTAATCCATTTTCTTCCAAAAAGTGATTTGCTTTACTGAAATGTCTGCATCCAAAAAATCCACGATAAGCAGATAACGGACTTGGATGCGGTGCTTCTAAGATCAGATGTTTTGGGTTATTTAATAACACCTTCTTATTTTGTGCCGGACGTCCCCAAAGCATAAAAACAATGGGACGATCCTGTTCATTTAAAACCCGGATTGCCGCATCTGTAAATTGTTCCCATCCAATTCCTCGATGTGAATTTGCGCGATGTGCCTGAACAGTCAGGACCGTATTTAACATCATAACACCCTGATCTGCCCATTTTTTCAAATATCCATTATTTGGAATATAACATCCAAGATCTTCATTTAATTCCTTGTAAATATTTACAAGAGACGGCGGTGCTTCCACCCCAGGTTTCACAGAAAAAGACAATCCATGCGCCTGCCCATCTCCATGATAAGGATCCTGTCCAAGAATCACAACCTTTACATCTTTTACCGGAGTAAAATGAAATGCATTAAAAATATCATCTGCAGGTGGATAAATCAGTTTGGTCTGATATTCATTCATCACAGTTTTATAAAGCTTATAATAATACGGTTTTTTAAATTCTTCTTTTAAATAAACTGCCCAATCATTTGTAATTGCCGACATCGTTCGACCCCCTTCAAAAAATCTTTTCCCATTATACCATAGTTTTGTAGTAAAATAAATTATATGCATTTACAAAAGAAGAAGGAGGAACATATTTTGAAACAAATGCGAAATTTACTGGAAAATCCTCATGGATTTTCTGTTTCTCTTGTCCTAGATGGACTTCTTGTGGGAATTTTTGCCGGTTGTATATCCGTGATCTATCGCCTACTTTTAAATAATGCTGAGAAACTATTGTTCGCAATCATTCATTTTACAAAAGGAAAACCTTTATGGATTGCTGGATGGTTTTGTGTGCTTATTTTGATGGGTTGGATTGTTGGCTGTTTTATGTCCTTCGAGGGCATGGCTTCTGGAAGCGGAATTCCTCAAGTACAAGGAGAAATGAAAGGATATTTAAATCAGAATTGGTATCGTGTTCTTATCTCAAAGATTATTGGAGGAACTTTATGTATTCTTGGGGGACTTTCTCTTGGACGTGAAGGTCCATCTGTTCAACTTGGTGCAATGGCTGCCAAAGGACTCGCCAAAATTACAAAAACCTCTCCAACAAAAGAACGATATATGATGACATGTGGTGCAGGAGCCGGACTTGCAGCTGCTTTTAATGCTCCGCTTGCCGGCGTTATGTTTTCTCTAGAAGAACTTCAGAAAAACTTTAACAGCTCTATGCTTGTCTGTATTATTTCTGGAAGCGTTGTTTCCGATTTTATTTCTAAAAATGTATTTGGGCTTTCCCCTGTTTTTGATTTTCATTTAAAAGCAGCATTGCCGCTGAATCATTACTGGCTACTTGTCATCCTTGGAATTTTACTTGGATTATGCGGTGCATTTTATAACTTCATCATGTTAAAAGGACAAGATCTTTTTGGCGCCATGAAAAAAATTCCGCCAAAATACCGTATTATTCTTCCATTTATTGTTTCTGGAATCGTATGTTATACACTACCTTCCATCCTGGCTGGCGGACATGCTATGATTTCACTTATCACTGGGCATACATTATTAATGTCTACCATGTTATTGCTGTTGATTAGTAAATTCTTTTTCTCTGCCTTTTGTTTTGGATCTGGTGCTCCAGGCGGAATCTTTTTCCCAATGCTGATTCTCGGAGCTTATATCGGAGCTATTTATGGAACCGTAGTCATCGGTATGACAGGAATAGAATCTTTTTATTTAGTCAACTTTATTACTATTTCCATGGCTGGATTTTTTACTGCAATCGTTCGCGCTCCGATCACCGGAATCCTTTTGATTGCAGAAATGACAGGAACCTTTGAACATTTTTTATCACTGGCTGTTGTATGTATTATCAGTTATCTGGTTGCTCATCTGTTAAAAAGTGAACCGATTTACGAAAGCCTTCTTGGAAGAATCCTTGCGAAAAATGGTTTCGAAGAAACCAAGGAAGCCGATCATAAACTTTTACGTGGTTTTGCCGTAGGTGCTGCTTCCATTGCTGATGGAAAAAAAGTAAAAGATGTACCATGGCCTGATCACTGTCTGATCGTCACTTTAAATCGTGGAGAAGAAGAATTAATTGCAAAAGGAAGCACCTTAATTCATGCAGGCGATACGATCATTGCCCTAATTGATGAAAATTATCTCGGTATGGTAACCGAAAGTATTCAATTAATCTGTGGAGAAATCCAGGCCGATATCTGATTTCTGTTAAGAAAATCAGTTTTTAAATGTTGCAATTGACTAACCTTACTCTCTCCTTATAAAATAGAAGAAAGATGTAAATACTACGTTCAAAGGAGGGATTTTATGCAACCATTAACAAAAGCAACACTGGGAACAATTTGCACTGTCAAGTGGGCGTTAGGTCTGCCTGAAGTTGTTGAAAAGCTCCATGAACTGAAGATAAAAGAAGGAAGTACCGTACAGGTTGTCAATAGAAGTGGCGATTACATGATTGTTGGTGTAGGAGATAAACGCTATGCCATGGAAAATGCAATTGCCGGACGAATCCAGGTATAAAAAAACACCCGTCTTGAAACCTTAATAAGTTTCAGTACGGGTATTTTTTTATTCTAAATTAGCATGATTTTTGATTAAATCTTCGTTTTTCATTTTAAACTTCTCTTTTAAAAGCATGATGATTCCATCACAAGTTATCCAACTTAATTGTTCAATTACTTACATCAGATTAGATGATGAATAACGTATGCAACTCCATCTTCATCATTTGTTTTTGTTTCATATTTACAAACATTCTTAATTTCTTCAATCGCGTTTCCCATCGCTACACTTTGAATCTCCGGTATAGATAACATAGAACTATCATTTTCATTGTCTCCGATAGCAATTACTTCCTCCAAGGATATTCCATGCTCTTTTGCATATTCCTTTAACGCTATCCCTTTTTGTGCCTTTATCTCATTTGCTTCAATATAAGCCTTTGAAGTTGAAACAGATGAAATCCCACTCAATTTTTTAACTTCTTCTTTTGCTTTGTAAAGTCTTTCTAAATCTACAGATTTTGTGATAACCTTAAAAATCTCATACTCTTTTAAATGATCTTTTTTTGTAAATATCGTTTGCTTCACAATATCCATCAAATCCTCATCGGTAAAGATTGCATTTGGAACTAATAGCTGAAATGCCGGTACCATCACCTCTTTTAGATGTATGAAATATTCGTGTGGCAACAACAATGAAATAGCACCTTTATCTGAATAAAACGTTGGCACTAAATCATATTGTTCAAATACATTGCTGATTTTTTCTACCTGTTCATAAGATAACATATGCTTATATTTTACACTTCCATCAGATGATAAAACACAAGCTCCATTTGCACATAAAACATCACAGACAATTCCTGTTTCTTTCCAAAATTTTTTCATTTCCTCGGGATCTCTGCCGGTAATAATCACAAACTTTTTTCCCTGCTCTTGCATTTTTTGAATTGCATTTACACTTTCTTTTGTCACACGGTTACTTTTGTTTAAAAGCGTTCCATCCATGTCAGAAACAACTAATTTTATCATATTGCACCTCTCACTTTCCTGTCTTATATTCTTAAAATACAATGTTTTTCCATTCTCTTCAATCCATTTTCATAACACAGAATCATTGCTACAATATCCGTACTTTTTATAAACAATTTTTTGTTTCAATGCAACAAAAGCTTATCTTCTCTCAAATAATTTCAACAAAATTTCCTCATGTTTGATTGTGGAATCATAATGCTTCGAAAATAAAACTGCATAAACCAGATCGAAAATATATTTTACCGAAGTCGTAAAAATAAGATTGGTAAAACTATTGACAGATTCATCTAAAACGCCATAGATCATCTCATCACTTACTGCTTTCATTGTTTCATTTCCTTGTCCTGTAATTGCAATAACAGAAATATGTCGCTTTTTTAATATCCTCATCGCACGTAACATATTGATATTTTCTCCGTATTTTGACACAGCAATTACTACATGGTCTCTTGGAACATTCATTCCAAGAGATATTTGTTTATTATCATTCTCATAAACCGTCGCCATTTTCCCAATTTTACATAAATTACTACTTGCATACTCTGCAATTTGTGCATTTTCATTATTTGCAATAATATCAACAAAGGTCGTCTTGTCTAACTGTTCTATCACTTTCTGCAAAATATTTACTGAGATTTGTTCTTTTGTTTTTTGAATAATTTGTTCATTTAAACTTGTCATTTTATTCATAAGTTCTAACAATTCATCGTTTTCAGAGACCTTCACTTCTTTCATTGTATAGTTTCTCAAATAAGAATTTATATTTAATTTAAAATCATTATAATTTGCAAAACCCATCTTTTTAATACAACGAAGCACCGCTGTACTGCTTGTAAACATTCTGCGTCCAAGCTCACGAGAAGACAAATGCGGCAACTCTTCTATATGATTTATCATATATTGAAGAAGCTGCCGCTCATTCTCATTTAAATTTGAAGTTTCCGCAATCTCATCAAAAATCATAGTAATTTCCTCCAACTTACCATATTCCTTTTACAAGATATTATAAAAGAATGCTTCAATCGTTACAAACTTAAAATCCTATATTTTAAGTTTATAAAATAAAAATATCCCCTCCACGATTATATAAACCCGTTTGTACTTCATCCGCAGGGATCATAAATGATCCCTGCAAATTTAGCACTGCTACGCGCAAATATTTTTCGTGGATGGGGATAACTCATTCTTTATTTTATTTTTTTACTTTTGCTGTCAATTCTCCATTTTCTACATCAATTAAAATTGTATCTTCTGCATCAACACCATCGCTTAAGATCAATCTTGCTGCTAAAGTTTCAACACTCTTTTGCAGATATCTCTTCAGTGGTCTTGCACCATACATTGGTTCATAACCATGATCAGCAATATAGTCTTTTGCTTTTGGTGTCAACTCAACCGTTAATTCCTTGTCAGAAAGACGACGGTTCAAATCTTTCACTAATAAATCGATGATATTTGTAATATTCGCTTTTGTCAGTGGCTTAAACATAATTGTCTCATCCAAACGATTTAAAAATTCTGGACGGAAATGATTCTTTAAGTCATTCATAACCATATTTTGTGCTTCTGGTTTAATATTACCATTCTCATCGATACCTTCCAGTAAGTAAGAAGATCCAATATTCGATGTCATAATCAAAATTGTATTCTTAAAGTCTACCGTCTTACCTTTGGAATCTGTAATACGTCCATCATCAAGTACCTGTAACAGAATGTTAAAGACATCTGGATGTGCTTTTTCAATCTCGTCAAACAATACAACAGAATATGGTTTTCTTCTAACTGCTTCTGTCAACTGTCCTCCTTCTTCATATCCTACATATCCCGGAGGCGCTCCAATCAATCTTGCCACGGAATGTTTCTCCATATATTCACTCATGTCAATACGAACGATGTTTTGTTCATTATCAAACAGACTTTCTGCCAATGCTTTGGCAAGTTCTGTTTTACCAACACCTGTAGGTCCAAGGAATAGGAAGGAACCGATTGGTTTACTTGGATCTTTAATTCCTGCTTTGGAACGAATGATGGATTCTGTAACCAATTCAACTGCTTCATCCTGTCCAACAACTCTCTCGTGAAGAATTTTATCTAAGTGTAATGTCTTATTTCTTTCATTTTCTGTCAGTTTTGCAACTGGAATACCTGTCCAGCGTGAAATAATCTTGGCAATCTCATCTTCTGTAACAGATTCTCTTACCATCGAACGATCTTCTTTTGATACACGTTCTTCTTCCTCTTCCAGTTGTTTCTTTAACTGCGGCAAACGTCCATATTGAAGTTCTGCTGCCTTATTAAGATCATAATTTCTCTGTGCAATCTGAATTTCACTATTTACAGATTCAATTTCTTCTCTTAATTTGGAAACTTTCTCTACAGAAGCCTTTTCATTTTCCCATCTTGCCTTTCTTGCCTTAAAGTCTTCACGCATCTCAGCAAGCTCTTTCTGTAATTCTTCCAGACGTTCTTTGCTTAATCGGTCATCTTCTTTTTTCAGCGCTGCTTCTTCGATTTCTAACTGCATAATCTTTCTTTGGACTTCATCCAACTCTGCTGGCAGAGAGTTCATTTCTGTCTTAATCATCGCACAGGCTTCATCGACAAGGTCAATGGCCTTATCTGGAAGGAAACGGTCGGTAATATAACGATTTGACAATGTTGCTGCTGCAACTAAAGATCCATCTGTAATCTTAACTCCATGGTAAACTTCATAACGGTCTTTGATACCTCTTAAAATAGAGATTGTATCTTCTACCGTTGGCTGATCTACCATAACTGGCTGGAAACGACGTTCCAATGCCTGATCTTTTTCAATATACTGACGGTATTCATCTAGTGTTGTCGCACCAATACAATGTAACTCACCTCTGGCAAGCATTGGTTTTAACATATTGCCGGCATCCATTGCACCATCTGTTTTACCTGCACCAACGATTGTATGCAATTCATCAATGAACAAAATGATTTGTCCATCGCTCTTTTTCACTTCTTCAAGAACCGCTTTTAAACGTTCCTCAAATTCACCACGGTATTTAGCACCTGCTACCAAAGATCCCATATCCAGTGAGAAAATGGTTTTATCTTTTAACTGATCCGGTACATCGCCACGGACAATTCTCTGTGCCAATCCTTCTACAACTGCTGTTTTACCAACACCAGGTTCACCAATTAAAACCGGATTGTTTTTTGTCTTTCTGGAAAGAATTCGAATAACATTTCGAATCTCACTGTCACGTCCAATAACAGGATCCAGTTTCTGTTCTCTTGCACGTTTTACAAGATCATATCCATATTTTCCAAGACTGTCATACGTCTCTTCTGGATTGTCACTTGTTACTTTCTGTCCTCCACGGATTTTTGAAAGTACTTCAAGAAAACGATCTCTCGTAATTCCATAAGCACGGAATAATTCTTTAATGGCTTTATTTGGATGTTTGATCATTGCCAGGAATAAATGCTCTACAGAAACATATTCGTCCCTCATAGCCTTCATTTCATCTTCACCATGAAGCAAAACCTGGTTTAAATCATTACTCATATATACCTGTCCGCCAGAAACTTTCGGTTTCTTTTCAAGCAACTCTTTTACCTGATTCAAAAAGGTATCTTTCTGAATTCCCATCTTTTCCAGAAGGCTGGCAATCAAACTGTCATCTACTGTTAATAAACTGTATAAAAAATGTTCCTGATCTATTTCCTGATGTCCATAATCATAAGCAATCTTTTCACATTTGTTCACTGCTTCAATGGACTTTTGTGTAAATTTATTAATGTTCATAGCTCTTCCTCCTTTACGGATTAAATCTTATCTCTCTTAAGATAACCTCTTATCTCTTGTTCTATTCGTAATATAACACTTATTATTAGCACTGTCAATATGTGAGTGCTAATTCTTTTCTTTTATTTTAAACTTTCTCCAAACTTTCTTACTTCTTCAAGCTGTGGACAGACTTTCATACTCCCTTTTTCTAGCATATTTGGAACCTTTATAATTCCCATATCTTCCCATTTTAAATAAGAAGTCATTGCTTTATACTGGGTTATTGCCGCATCAAAAACGTGATCAGCACCAGCATCTAATAATAATGCTGTTTTATGAAAATGGAAACCAGTACTTCCACATGCATATAAACGATCTATCACCGTCTTTAACTGTGCTGTAATATCAAACCAGTAAATCGGAGACGCAAAAACTACCATATCTGTATTCTTTAATTCATCAAGGATATGCACCATATCATCTTTTTGTACACACGTTCCGCCATGGGAATAACAATATTTACAGCCAAGACATCCTTTTATGTTTTTATTTGCGACATTTAAAATGGTTACTTCCTGTTGATTTTTCTCTGCTCCCTCTTTCAATGCCTCCACCATTATTTGTGTATTTCCATTCTTTCTTGGACTTCCATTTAAAACTGTTATCTTCATAATAATGATTCCTCCATTTATTTTTTGTGTTTCTTCTATATATAATACACAATATCATATCACAAAGAAAATTTATAGGTAGAGGAAAGCCGGCATAAAAAGCTTTCCAACTTTTCGTGCCGGCTTCCAATCTCTTTTATTTCAAAAAACAATATCATCAGCCTTCGATTGAAATATATTTCTTTTCTTCTGCTTTTGGTGCTTCTTTCTTTGGAACAAATAGTTTCAAAATACCATGTTTGAATTCACCTTTGATATCTTCTTCTGTAACATCTTTTCCTACATAGTAGCTTCTTTGCATTGCTCCTGCATAACGTTCTCGACGAATATATTTACCAGTATCTTTTTCTTTCTCATCCTGATCAAGACCTTTTGCTGCACTGACTGTTAAATATCCATCATGAAGTTCTGCTTTTACTTCATCTTTCTTAAATCCAGGAAGATCGATTTCTACTTCATAACCATCTTTCAATTCTTTAATATCTGTCTTCATCAGATTACTTGCATGATGTCCATAAAGTTTCTTTTCAATCTTCTTTTCATCTTTATCATCATAAAATGGGAATCCAAAAAAGTCATCAAATAAATTATCATTAAAAATACTAGGCATTAACATAAATCATATCCCCTTTCAAAAATTCATATATTTTGGCACTCTTGAATGGTTCGATTCTTAAGTGTTGTTTTCTTTGGAACTTTCAGTTTCGGTTCTCTCTCGATCTCTCCTCCTTCGTTCTATATGTACTATAACATCTATTATTAGCACTGTCAATAGTCGAGTGCTAATTTTTTAAAATTTTTTATAAAAATCCTAAGAATCTCACTTCTTTGGTGATTCTATGCAGCAATTATAAACCTCTTTGATCCACTTATCCGGATAAGCGCTAAACAATTCTTCATGTTGCATATCGTGTCTTCAAATGTTAAAATATGTAAGAATTTCTTCCACCGCCTAAAGGCAGTTGGTTTCCCTCTACAAAAAACGAAAGGATTTTATTTATGAAAAAAAATCTGGATCATAAAATGATTCGAACATTTGTTATCGTAGACAGTATTTGGATATTAGGTGCTCTAATCTATTTCTTCATATTTAAAAAGTTCGTTGATATATATATTATTGGAGTATTCATTTTTACAAATATTTGTATTTATATTGGATTACATGATAATAAGTGAAAATATTAGAAAACATAGGCAATAATCAATACATGATAAGTCAAAGAAAATGGAACCATAGGTTCAATAATACATAATTGCCAAATGCTTTCATATCAATAATGAAATTGTTGAAGATTCTCGCTTATAATCCTACAAAAAATATTAATATTTTTTGTAGAACTTTTTGTATTTTTCCGTTATAATAAGTACTTGAAAAATATACACAGCAAGAAGCAGCAATTTCTTAAAGAAATTACTGCATCAGAATGGAGGAAATATGGAAATTGTATGTTTAGACCTGGAAGGTGTATTAGTCCCTGAAATTTGGATTGCATTTGCAGAAGAGACTGGTATCCCGGAACTTCGAAAGACAACCAGAGATGAACCAGATTATGACAAATTAATGAAATATCGTCTTAATATTTTGAAAGAACATGGTCTTGGTCTGAAGGAAATTCAAGAAACGATTTCCAAAATTGACCCTATTCCAGGTGCAAAGGAATTTTTGGACAAACTTAGAGAACTAACTCAGGTAATTATTATCAGTGATACTTTCTCTCAGTTTGCAGGCCCACTTATGAAAAAACTTGGATATCCAACGATTTTCTGCAATTCCCTTGTAGTTGCAGATAATGGAGAAATCACAGATTTCAAAATGCGTTGTGAAAAATCTAAATATACTACAGTAAAAGCACTGCAATCTATCGGATATGATACTATTGCCAGCGGAGACAGCCATAATGATCTTGGCATGATCCAGGCAAGCAAAGCAGGATTCTTATTTAAGAGCACGGATACTATCAAGGCTGAATACCCAGATATTCCGGCATTTGAAACTTATGATGAGCTTTATGATGCGATTAAGGAAGCCATAGAAGCATAATATTTTAAGAAGATTACAAAAGGACTGACGTTTTAGTGATGATACACCATCTGATCTATTTACAGCGACAGTCCTTTTTAAAGATTTTTAAGAATTTTCTTATTGTTAGAAATTTCTCAAACTTTTTTCTTTAAATTAACCTTCTTTTTCTCGCTTCCACAATTGCAGCTGTTTTATTTTTTACTCCAAGTTTTCGATATATTTCCCTGTTATGATATTTTACCGTTGCCTCTGCAATCTTAAGATGCTCTGCTATGGCATTGGCAGACATTCCTTCTGCCTGGAGTTTTAAAATTTTTACTGCATTTTTACTCAAAACAACCTGATTCTCTTGGACACACTTTAAATACAATGGGTAAGCTTTTTTCATTTGATTGCATTCTAAAAGTACCTGTCTTTTATAGTCTTTATTTTTCCAGATAAACTTTTCATTTTCTATCATCGACAAAACGACTGGCCCTTCTCTCGTAAACAGTCGAACAAAATGATATCCTTCCGCCTGACTAATACACTTTTGAAGGTTATCTTTCCACTCTTCTTGTTTCATACAATACTGTGTAATTGCTAATAGAAGGGTTGCTTCCATATAAATATAAGTACGTTCCATCATTTTCGCATAATATAAAATTTGCTGAAGGAGACAATAGGCTGCTTCATATTTCCGCATCTGAATGTAAATCCTTACTTTTGTAAGATATTGAAAGCGTTCCATAGTACAAAATTCCTGATTTTCATTAGGAGATTGTTCCATCCATTTTGAAACATCACGTCCCTGATACAAATGCACTCTGCAAACAAACGTGTCTAAATTAGCAAGAAGATTTGGTGCTTCCTTTTTTGCACGTTTTCGTAAACTCAAAAGGATTTTTTCTGCATAAGAAAAAATTTCAAAGGAATCCTCACCTTTTTCTAGATAACTTTCTGCCAAAGCAAGATTCACAAGACCTTTTCCATATTTCCCAAGAACAAATTCCACTATTTTTCCAATACTCATGGCTAGTTCTTTATCCTTTTTGCTCCATTCACAAAAATCCTTTCCGCCATTCATCATGGAAGGTAAATTACTTGTTACAGAAAATTCCGGAAGAAAAGTCTGTCTGCTGCGCAATAATAAATCTGCATTTTTCAGGATATCAATCATATGGATAGTACCTGTATGTGGAAGTGCAATTTTCAAGTAAAGGATCCTGCTCCTCGCCTCTTTTCTTAGACCTCCAGTATGTCTTTGCACATATCTTTCCAACGCATGAAACCATCGTTCACTCTCTTCTACATTCATGAGCATAGACTGCAAAAGACTGATTCCCGCCATAAGCACAGGACTATTTTCCACAATATCATCCGGTAATTGCAAATAATATCTACGCAATTCATAATAATGACCACTGGACGGATTCTTTCTTGCATTAGAAATTAATAACCTTGAAATACTTTCCATATCATTATATTTTTCATACATAGAAAGTGCCTGTGGTATTTGATTTTCCAATTCATAATATAAACCAGCCGTATAATATAGCTTTTGAATTTGTTCTTCTCCTATGAAGTCGCTGCTGCATAGACTGTCTCATAGCCCAACGGCATTTCTAAATTCCTTCTATGCCGCTGATCTCAAAGAAATTTCCAGTCACCTCAGCTTCTGCAATTAATTTTTCAACATCGCTTCTGCCTGTGAGCATTGCAGCAAGCTTTACTGTAAATGTCTCCACAATCGAAACATCCATAAAAAATTCCTGTAGTTCTATATTCCACTGATCATATACATGCGTTTCTAGAAAATCCCATTGTCGTTTCTTGCCCCGTTCCAAATCTCCTTTCTCCATGACCAAAAATAATAAAGGCATTGGATTTCCTCTAGCTAACTCCCATACTTCTTGCTGAATTTCCTCCGAAATATGCAAATCAAATTGTTCCAGGTATAACGTCTGCTCCTCTCTAGAAAGAAGAAAATCTTCTTCTGGAATTTCTATAAAAATGTATTTTGTACGAAACTCCAGCAACCATCTTGGAAATGGGCATCTTGCAATTAATATCAGCCAGATATTTTCTCTTTCTAACAGCTTTCCAAATTTTTTACAATAAGCTTCCCTCTGTTCAACACTTGAAACACAATGAAGATCATCAATAATTACTGTATAGATGGAAGTCTGCTCCTTTATCATAATTTCTTCGGCATCTACTTGCGCAGCACTATAATAACTGCAATGTTTCATCCGAAGATTATTCAAAACTAAAGAAGTTTTCCCAATTCCTGTAACTCCATAAAGATATAATGGAGTACGAAATTTACGAGCTGATCTTAATTTCCGAATTGCTTTTTGTGAGCATATGTAATTTTCTTTCATATTTTTTACTGTCTTTTGCATAATGCCCTCCCCCTCAAGATTCTAAATCCTCTTAAGACTATTCTATCAAAGCTTGTCTATTTTTGGAACTATCCGAAAGGATAGTCTTAAAAAACAAATTTCTTTATGGTATAAAAAAAGACGTTACAAAAATGCAACGCCTTTTCTTTTTTTATTTAATTTTTTGTTCTAACGGACAAATTTCAATTTCATTTTCTGCCAATGCTTTTCTAATTTTTTCTACAAAAAGCAACGCTTTTTGTCCATCTCCATGGACACATACAGAATCGGCTTGAATTTCAATATCTTTCCCTGTAATAGATGTTACCTTGCCTTCTTTTACCATACGAATAACACGAGCAATCGCCTCTTCTTCATCTTCAATCATAGCTCCTTGTTTACGTCTATTTACAAGAGTTCCATCTTCTTCATATGCACGATCTGCAAATACCTCACTGGCTGTTTTTAATCCGCAGTCTTTTGCCGCACGGATTGTCTCACTTCCGGAAAGCCCCATAACAATCAGCTCTGAATCATAAGAATAGATAGCTTCACAAATGGCTTTTGAAAGCTCATAATCTTTCGCAGCCATATTATACAGTGCTCCATGTGGTTTTACATGTTGAAGTTTGATTCCATGTGCCTTGCACATACCTCCTAGAGCACTGATTTGATATAATGTATAAGCTTTTGCTTCTTCTGGAGAAATTGCCATATTTCTTCTACCAAATCCCATCAGATCTGGCAGTCCCGGATGAGCTCCGATCTTAATTCCTGCTTTTTTTGTTTGTTCAATCGCTTGTGTCATGACAACCGGATCAGATGCATGAAATCCACATGCGATGTTCGCAGAGGAAATCAAAGGAATAATCTTATCATCCATTCCAATCGTATAACGTCCAAAACTTTCTCCAAGATCACTATTTAAATCTATTTGATACATATTCATGCCTGCCTTTCTTATTCATCCAACCGAAGAAGTCTTTCAATAAACCCTGTATCTGCTTTTCCTTCACAAAATTCTGGATTCTGCATTAACTGATACTGGAAGTCAAGATTTGTTTCCACGCCAAGAATCACCATTTCATCCAATGCAGATCTCATTTTTTGTAATGCTGCATCTCGATCTGGTGCATGAACAATGACTTTTGCAATCATTGAATCATATTCTGATGGTATCCGATAACCTGTATAAAGTGCGGTATCGACACGCACACCATTTCCCGCCGGAAGATGAAGATGTTTGACAACTCCAGGACTTGGCATAAAGTTCTTTTCCGGTATTTCTGCATTGATACGACATTCAATTGCATGCCCACACGGATGAACATCCTCCTGTGTAAAACTCAATGGAAGCCCCATAGCAACACGGATCTGTTCAATGATCAAATCTGTTCCCGTTACCATTTCTGTAACCCCATGTTCTACTTGAATACGGGTATTCATTTCCATAAAATAATAAGTTCCTTTTGGATCTAAAATGAACTCCACGGTTCCGGCATTTGTGTAGTGAACAGCTTTTGCTGCAAGAATCGCATCATGATTCATAGACTGTCTAATTTCATCAGTAATTGCTGGAGAAGGAGATTCCTCAATTAATTTCTGATGATTTCTTTGCACCGAACAATCACGTTCTCCAAGTGCTACAACATTTCCAAAGTTATCTGCCATCACCTGAATTTCTACATGCCTTGGATTTTCAACAAATTTTTCAATATACATTGTATCATCACCAAAGGCATTTGCTGATTCTCTCTGTGCCATATTAAAATTAAATTCAAAATCATCTTTTGATCTTGACACACGCATTCCTTTTCCACCGCCTCCGGAAGATGCCTTGATCATTACCGGATAACCAATTTTATCAGCCAATTTTTCTCCAGTTTCCGCATCATAAACTGGATCTTTTGTCCCAGGAACAACCGGAACCCCTGCTTCCATCATTGTTTTTCTTGCATGAGATTTATTTCCCATACTATCAATAACTTCTGCACTAGGTCCAATAAATGCAATACCATTTTCTTCACAAAGACGAACAAACTCAGCATTTTCTGATAAAAATCCAAATCCTGGATGAATTGCATCTGCATCTGTATTTTTTGCTGCAGAAATAATTCGTTCCATATTCAAATAGCTGTTCCTTGCTGGTCCTTCTCCAATACATACTCGACGATCTGCAAGTTGTACATGAAGACTATCCTTGTCCTCTTTTGAGTAAACAGCTACACTTTTGATTCCCATATTGCGGCAGGCACGGATAATTCGTACGGCAATCTCACCACGATTGGCAATTAATATACTTCGAAACATAAAAGCGCCTCCTTAGTCATCCAGTTTTTTTACCTTAAATAGCGGCTGACCATATTCGATCTTCTGCTCATTACTTACAAGAACTGCCTCAATTTCACAGTCAAAGTCACTTTCAATTTCGTTCATCAGTTTCATTGCTTCAAGAATACATACGGTCTGTCCTGCTTTCACTCTATCACCAACTTTTACAAATGCTTTTGCATCTGGTGATGGTGCAGAATAAAAAGTACCAACAATTGGAGAAGTAATATAGGTTTCATCTTCCGTTTCTGTCTGTTCTGTCTGCGCTGGCTGTTGTGTAACAACAGCTACTGGTTCTCCTACAGCTCCTGCAGTTCCACGTCTGCTCATTTTAATTTTTTTATTGCCTTCCTGAAGGCTAAATTCTAACATCGAAGAATTTTCAATAATTTTTACCAATTTTTCAATTTTTTCTAAATCCATAAGTACTTGCTCCTTTTCTACTCAAACAATTTGCTGATTCTCTTTGCCACTAAACGACAATCCAGCACTTCTTTACAAGGCTGATAAATTTCCTTACGGAAATGATTCATTTCTTTTACTTCATCTAGAAGAAGTTTTTGTGCTTCTTCTACAGTTACTGCCTGGAATCTTATCTTTTGATCCGTCTTTCTCTGTACAAGTTTTGGAATATCTACTGAAATAACCGTTGCAATCTTTGCATATCCACCGGTAGTCTGACGGTCTGATAATAAAATAATTGGTTTGCCATGGCTTGGAACCTGAACAGAACCAAAAGCAATTCCATCCGAAATAATATCTGATGTTGTTTTGTAAGCAATAAACGGACCTTCCAATCTGCATCCCATACGATCGAACTCACTAGTGACTGTATATTCTGAATTTAAAAAAGTCTTTCTTCCTGCTGCTGTAAAATATTGATCCTGTGGCCCCATCACAACTCTTAAAGTTACCTGATCCTGATCAAATTCATCTAAATCAAGACTCCTTGATAAATAGTATGGCAAATATCTTCTCTTTGCACGAAATCCAATGTAATCTTCGTCTATCAATTTTCTACCTTTAAATCCGCCAATACCACATTTAATATTTGTTGAACGACTTCCCATCACAACCGGAATATCCAAATAGCTTGAAAATGCAATATATCCTCTTGTTCCTGTGCGGGCTCCTCCAAATGTCAGGATATCTCCACGATGCATATAAACTGCTGTGTACATTTTAATCGGTTTTCCATTTACCTGAGGTTTGAAATCTCCACCAGTAATCGCAATAATTGTTTCTGAGGTAAACTCAAGGGTAGGTCCCATCAAGGTAAACTCAAGCACTGCCTCATTTTCCGGATTATCCAGAAGAAGATTTGCAATCTTAAAAGACCTCACATCCATGACTCCAGATACACTAAATCCCTGGCTTTGATAACCGGTTCTTCCAAGGTCCTGGACTGTTGTAAGCATACCTGCCTTTAAAATACGAATTCCCATTGATTACACCTCCTTTGGATGAGTTACACATTCATAAGTTCCATTTTCCACCTGTTCTTTTATTTTTAAGTACTCTTCCTCTGATACAGGAATAAAACGAATATAATCTCCTGCTTCAAACAAAATTGGAACTTTTCTTTGCGGATCATATGTTTTTACCGGTGTCATACCAAGTAACTGCCATCCTCCCGGCGAATCCAATGGATAAATTCCAGTTTGAGAACCTCCAATTCCAACACTTCCTGCTGGAATCTTAATTCTTGGATTTGCAAGACGAGGTGTATGAATGCGTTCATCCAATCCTCCAAGATAAGAAAATCCAGGTAAAAATCCAAGCATATAAATAAGATAGTCTTTCGAAGAATGAATTCTTATTACTTCCTCTGCTGTCAATCCTGCATGTTTTGCTATATGGTCAAGATCTGGTCCATACTCGCCACCATAACATACTGGAATTTCAAAAATCTTTGAAGATGAGGTTTCCTCGTTCACATCTAATTTTAAAAGTTTTTCTAGGCGTTTTTTTAAAGCCGCATAAGTTACGACTCTTGGATCATAATTAATTAAAAGACTGGTAAATGCTGGAATCATATCTGTTACGCCTTCAATATGTTGTACTTTTAATAAATGAACAAAAGCGGTAATCTTAGCATTGATTTCTGCAGAGATTTCTTTACCGAATTCAATTAGTAAAGAAGAATCGCCAGCTGTGTAAATCTTTATTTCTTCCATTTGTCAATGACTCCTTTCCGTTATGCACGCACGTTATGAGAAGAGTGCTGTAAGACTCCCAAGTGATGTAATTCCAAGATATGCTGAAACAATAACAACGATAATTCCAAGAATCAGAAGAATTGTTGGATGATGATAATCTTCTCCCATAATGGAAGGTTTTTTAGAAGCAATTAAACATACTCCAAGTGTGATCGGAAGAATTAATCCATTTAATGCTCCCGCAAGAACAAGCAATACAGCCGGCTGTCCTGCCAATGCCATACCTACCGTACTAATCACAATAAATCCGACAATAAACCATTTTTCATTTTTTTCAATCGTTTTACTAAATGTTTTCAGGAAAGATACAGAAGTATATGCACATCCTACAATTGATGTGATCGCTGCACACAACAATACAAGTCCAAAGAAACGATATCCAATCTGTCCTGCTCCCTGAAGAAATGCATCTGCAGCCGGATTGGATGGATCTAACGCATGAGCTGGTGAAGTTGCTGTCTCAACAACGACTCCAAGAACTGCTAAAAACATAAAAATACGCACAATTGTTGCGATTCCAATTCCCATAACTGAACTTTTTGTAATTTCACTTAAATTTTCTTTTTTGGTAATTCCAGAATCGATTAAACGATGTGCTCCCGCAAATGTAATATATCCACCAACGGTTCCACCAAGAAGCGTAAGAATTGCTGGAAAAATATCTTTCATAGATGCGCTTGGCACAACTGTTTCTTTTGCAGCAAGTCCAACTGGAGGCTGCACAATCAAGATGACAATAAAAATAACAACAATCATAAGGCCACCAAGAATCTTTGTCAAATTATCCATTGCATTTAACGCATTTTTAAACAAAAAAACGATAACGGCAATCGCTCCTGCAATAAAATAGCCCCACATAGTAGGAATTCCAAGCAATGTATTAAATCCAAGAGCTCCTCCACCAACATTTCCAATATTAAATACAAGACCACCTGCAACAACAAGGAATGCAATGACATATCCAAGGCCTGGTAGTACTTTATTTGCAACATCTTGACCTCTCATTCCCGATACACAAAGAACTCTCCATACATTCAACTGAACAATCGCAGCTAAAATGACAGAAACTAAAATAACAAAACCAAAACTTCCTTTCAGACTATCTGTAAATTTACCCGTCTGTGTCAGAAAACCAGGTCCAATGGCTGATGTTGCCATAAGAAATGCTGCGCCAATTAAAACGCTTGCACTCTTTTTATTATTGTTTTTTTTCATAACATTATTTTTCCTTTCTATTTTGTTATAATAGTCCAATTATACCGAACTTTCAGAAAATTTGCAAATACTTTCTCATTTATAGAAAAATAATGTCGATTCTCCATTTTATTCTTTTATTTCATTCTCCACATCAGCAGCAATTGGCATTCCTTCTTGTGCTCCAAGTTTTTCTACAGATAATCCTGCTGCTGTATTTGCATATTTTAATGCCTTTTTCATACAATCTCCATATGCAATTCTTACTGCAAAAGCTCCATTCAATGTATCTCCAGCACCTGTTGTATCAACAACGCTTGACTTTCTTGCCGGAACTGTCAGAACTTCTCCTGTTTTCAGACAAGTACAAACCCCTTTTTCTCCCTGTGTAATGAACAATTTTTCAGGGTATTTTCTCAATAACTCTTCTGTCGAAAATTTATCTCCAAAAATCAATTTGGCTTCATGTTCATTCGGTGTTAAATAGGTTACTTTTTCTACAATTTCCATCGGTATCTTTGCTGCTGGAGCTGGATTTAATGTTACCGGAATCTTATGTTCACTGCAAAATTCTACAACATAATGCACAGTATCTAATGGAATTTCGTGCTGGAGCACAACCATATCATAATTCTTCAGTATTTCTTTGATTTCATCTACATAGTTTTTATCAACTCTTTCGTTAGCACCTGAAACGATAACAATCGTATTATCATGATCACCAATTGTAATGACTGCCAGCCCTGTATGGACATCATCTAATACTTTGATATGATCCGTAACAATTCCATTCTTTTTTAAATTTTTCAGCATTCTTTCTCCACTAGCATCGTTTCCAACACAGCCAAACATTTCTACCTGTGCTCCAAGTCTTACCATTGCTACTGCCTGATTTGCTCCCTTCCCTCCAGGATGATATGTTACACGATCACCATACACAGTCTCTCCTTTTGTCGGGATTCGCTCCGCAATTACAGACATATCCTCATTGATACTTCCAATCACCGCAATCTTTTTTTGTTTTGACATAAATTTCTCCTTTACTCATCTTATCTTCATATTATAAAACAGAAAAACCGGCATAAGCAATAAAAACTGCTCTGCCGGTTTTCCGTTTTACTATAAATATATGTTTATAAAGAGATAAGAGTTTTGATCATCAGATGACCAAAGCCATCTGTTAACCTTCCATTGTTTCAATTCACAGTCGGTAATTTTACGGAGCCTGACATGCCAGACTCATACCGACTATGCTCGGACTCGTATCAGCGAGGAATATCAATTTCTCCCCGCCCACCGCTGCTGTTAAGTTGCTTTCACAATTTCTTCCCCTGTCTTCGTTTCACTTAGCGGTAGAGGATTCCTTGCCTTTCTAAAATACTTATATCTTTCATATATAATATTTTAAAAAAGTGGATGGTTTTTATAAAAAAGCTTACTTAATTGAAATATATTTTTTTTCTTCTTTCGGCTTTACTTCCTCTTTTGGTACGAGAAACTTCAATGTACCATTTTCAAATTTTGCTTTAATATCTTCTTGCTTTACACTTTCTCCTACATAAAAAGTTCTGCTACAAGAACCGCTATAACGCTCTTTTCGAATATATTTTCCTTCTTTATCTTTCTCATCATTTTTCGAATTTGCTGTCGCACTAACCATTAGATATCTATCTTTTAATTCTGCCTTAACGCCTTCTTCATTTACAGCGGTTGGTAATGCTAATGTACGACTGAATTCGCCCCAGTAGCATTCTTGGATGTGCCATTGGCGAACATCTGCCTCGTCACCGCTAGACAGTGTACCGCTAATTGTTAAGATGCCGTCAGAAATGCTTACGTCTAGGTCGTTTCGATCTACGCCGGCAGTACGAGCTTTGATAACTAGGTTGTTTTCTGTCTCGAAAACGTCAACAGCCAATTGACCCATTGCATCATCAGCCTCATCTTCCCAGTTGTCATCAGATCGTGTTGCTGGTGTGCTATTGTTTCTGCTATTGTCGTCGTTAAAACCAGGTAGCAGATCGTCGTTATCATCGTCAATAAACGCCGCTGCCAATTCCTGTTCTGTTAGTAATGTATCATCTTGCTTTCGGGCCATAATTTCCTCCACTTTTATAATAGGCTCATTGACAAAGTCTTTATTAGTATAACTGTAATGTGCGTTATAATCAACAGAGAAAGGCTTAAAACGTAAAAATTACAATGTTTGACACGCTATTATCAATCATCGCTCCTCACCACTGTTATAAGTGTGGTAAAACGGGTGGTATTTTATGCTTAAATTGTAAAAAATACATCATGAGTCGGAAGTATGATATATGTGTTATATGCGGTGATTTATTGGAGAATGGCAATTTATGTAAAAAACATAAGCTCCCCTGTGATATGATTTGGTGTTTTTCGCGACGTACAGGTGTTGTTGCAAAGATTATTGATGATTATAAGTTTAATCGTGTTCAGGCGGCGGCTGGATTGCTAAGTGAGTTCTTAGACGAAGCTCTGCCTGAATTGCCGTCAGATACAGTAATCGTACCAATTCCTACAATTTCTAAGAATATTCGGCGTCGTGGATTTGATCATATCCGAAAAATTGCTATTAAACTATCTCGACGTAGAAAAATAGAGTGTTGTTCC
>SKEG01001090.1_pt1 | contig 23509 bp, 20 predicted proteins | sample 4826631 | NCBI WGS metagenome assembly SKEG01 (sample SAMN11008815, study PRJNA524170) | human gut metagenome | biome: Human fecal sample; material: Feces; isolation source: fecal sample from pouch patient p26, p34, p50 | host: Homo sapiens | place: Israel: Tel-Aviv | collected 2016-11-02
CCTTATACCTGAAAGCCCGGCCAGCCCTTGTCCAGCGCGATCAGCAGCTCCCGCAGGACCTTGCAGGCTGTGGCCGTGGAAACGCCGGTGGTGTCCAGCGTGGGGGCCAGCTCGTTGAGGTCCGCACCCACGATGTTGGCCTTGGTCACGGTGCGGATGGCCTCCAGCAGCTGCAAAAAGCTCACGCCGCCGGCCTCCGGGGTGCCGGTGCCGGGGAAGCAGGAGGGGTCCAGGCAGTCGAGGTCGATGGTCAGGTAAACGGGCACCTTGCTGGCACAGAGCTGCTCGGTGAGCTGGGCAAGGCCCGTGAAATCGAACTTGTGCATCTCAGTGTGGGCAGCTGCGAACTCAAACTCGGTGCGGTCGCCGCTGCGGATGCAGAACTGGTGGATGCGCCCGTCGCCGATGAGGTCATGGCAGCGGCGCAGGACACAGGCGTGGCTGAGCTTTGCGCCCAGATAGTCGTCCCGCAGGTCGGCGTGGGCATCAAAGTGGACGATGTGGAGGTCGGGGTACTTTTCCACCATGGCCCGCACGGCACCCAGCGTGACCAGATGCTCGCCGCCCAGCAGGAGCGGGAACTTGCCGTCGTGCAGGATCTCTGCCGCGCGGCTCTGGATGTCGGCCAGTGCGCTCTCGCTGGAGCCGAAGCAGAGCTCCAAATCGCCGCTGTCGAAGATGTCAAAATCGGTCAGGTCGGCGTTCTGGTAGGGGCTGTAAGTCTCCAGACCGTAGCTTTCGTGCCGGATGGCAGCCGGGCCGAACCGGGCCCCCGGGCGGTAGCTGGTGGTGGAATCGTAGGGGGCACCGTACAGCACGATGCTGGCGGCACGGTAGCTGCTGTCGCAGCCGATAAAGGTTTCAACGTTGGGGTAAAGCATCAGTGTTCCTCCACTTCCCGCAGCATCTCCTCCAGAAAAGCCGGCAGGTAGAATGCTCCGATATGCAGTTTGGTGGTGTAGTACCGGGTGCGCATGTTCAGGGCCTTCCAGGCGTCTGCATCCAGATCATCGATGGGGTGGTACTTCTTGCTGGCAAAGCCGAACAGCCAGTAGCCCGCCGCAAAGGTGGGAATGTGGGCCTGATACACCCGGCTGATGGGGAAGGTGGAAGCAATGCGTTTGTGGCTGCGCTGCATGGCGTTGGCATCCTCGGCGTAGAAGGGGCTGCCCTGCTGGTTGACCATGATGCCGTCCTCTTTCAGGGCATTGAAGCAGCTGCCGTAGAACTCACGGGTGAACAGACCCTCGCTGGGGCCGAAGGGGTCAGAGGAGTCCACGATGATGAGGTCGTATTCCTCCTCGCACTGGCGGATGAACTTGAGGGCGTTCTCAAAATAGATGTGCACCCGGCGGTCATCCATCCGGCAGGCGTTGCCGGGCAGGTAGGCGCGGCAGGCCTCCACCACCTGGGGGTCCATCTCCACCAGGTCGATGCGCTCCACCCGGTCGTAGCGGGTCAGCTCCCGCACCACGCCGCCGTCGCCCGCGCCGATGACAAGGATATCCTTTGCCTCCCGGTGCACGGCCATGGGCACATGGACGATCATCTCGTCGTAGATGAATTCGTCCCGCTCGGTCAGCATCACATTGCCGTCCAGTGTGAGCACCCGGCCAAACTCGGGCGTTTCAAAAATATCAATGCGCTGGTAATCGCTCTGCTTGGAGTAGAGCTGCTTGTTCACCCGGATGCTGTGCTTCACATCGGGGGTGTGAAATTCCGAAAACCAAAACTCCATCTGTTTTCCCTCCTTATGCCAGAACGTTCAGGTGCAAAATATCAGGGTCCTCGGGGCCGGTCATGCTGCAGCCCTTGGCCTTGGCGTACTCGATATAGTTCAGGATCTCCTTGGTGATGCGCTCGCCGGGGGCCAGAATGGGGATGCCCGGCGGGTAGCACATGACGAACTCGCTGCAGACCATGCCCTCGGTCTCCCGCAGGGGCAGGCTCTTTTTGGGGGCATAGAAGGCCTCCTGCGGGCTGGCAGCCACCACGGGGTCGATGTATTCCTGGCTCAGCAGGCCGGTGCCGTCGGTGTGGTAGCGGCGCTTGATCTCGGCCAGAGCGCTGACCAGCCGCTCGATCTCCTGGGGGCGGTCGCCGATGGAGAGGTAGGCCAGGATGTTGCCGATGTCGCCGAACTCGATCTGGATGTCGTACTCATCCCGCAGGATGTCGTAGACCTCGATGCCGGCAAGGCCGATGTCCAGCGTGTGGACGCTGAGCTTGGTGGTGTCAAAGTCAAAGACAGAGTTGCCGTTGCACAGTTCCTTGCCAAAGGCGTAGTAGCCGCCCACGGCGTTGATCTCCTCCCGGGCGTACTCGGCCATATCCGCCACCTGATGGAACACCTGCCGCCCCCGCAGGGCGAGGTTGCGGCGGGAGATGTCCAGACTGGACATGAGCAGGTAGCTGCCGGAGGTGGTCTGGGTCAGGTTGATGATCTGCCGCACATAGCCCTGATGCACATTGGGCCCGATGAGCAGCAGGCTGCTCTGGGTCAGGCTGCCGCCGCTCTTGTGCATGGAGACCGAGGCCATATCGGCCCCCGCAGCCATGGCGGAAACGGGCAGGCCGTTGCCAAAGTAAAAGTGAGTGCCGTGGGCCTCGTCGGCCAGGCAGAGCATCCCGGCCTCGTGGGCCATCTTCACGATGGCGCGCAGGTCGGAACAGATGCCGTAGTAGGTGGGGTTGTTTACCAGAACGGCGACGGCGTTGGGGTGCTCCTTGATGGCCTTGGCCACCTGCTCCCGCTTCATGCCCAGCGAGATGCCCAGCCGCTTGTCCACCTCGGGATTCACATAGACCGGGACCGCGCCGCAGAGCACCAGTGCGTTCAGCACACTGCGGTGCACATTGCGGGGCAGGATGATCTCATCGCCCCGCTTGCAGGCTGTCAGCACCATGCTCTGCACAGAGCTGGTGGTGCCGCCCACCATTAAAAAGGCATGGGCTGCGCCAAAGGCATCGGCGGCCAGCTCCTCGGCCTCCCGGATGACCGATACCGGGTGGCAGAGATTATCCAGCGGCTTCATGCTGTTCACGTCCACACCCACGCACTGCTGGCCCAGAAAGGCCGTCAGTTCCGGGTTGCCGCGGCCCCGCTTGTGGCCGGGTACATCAAAAGGTACCACACGCATCTGCCGGAACTGCTCCAGCGCCTCATAAATGGGCGCACGGCGCTGATCCAGCCGGAACCGTGTACGGTTCTCACTCATCTTTTCTCCTCCGTCCCTGGTTCCGGCGCAGCAAAAAAGCGCAGGCCCACCACACTGGTGCAGACCTGCGCTTGAAAAAGCGTTCTGAACATGCAGACAAAGCCCCCGATGACACTGGGGGAAATCCACCGCATGGTTCAAAAAGACGGGATGACGAGAGTCTATATAGCAATTACACTTTTACTACTCTTATTGACCGTTTCACAAGTCTGCGCACGTTCTGCGCAATTTCATGGCTGTAAAGGAACCAACTTATAAAATTTGAGCTCTCAACTCAATCAATAATGGCAGCTTGCGCCGCCGGTCGGCAGTGGACCCGGCTGTCCGTATGGCCTTAGCCCCGATGGGCGGTCCCAGGTAATTTGCTTTGAAAAGACTCTGACACGCTTTGTCTCTCAAAATCGATGATATCTTATCATGCTATGAGGGTGGTGTCAATACTTTTTGGGAAAATAAAGCGGAAAATTGGCAAGCGGTTCGCATTATGACAAGGACGCTGTAAAGACATAGTAAAAGTGTGGCAAAACACTTTGCGCAGACATGGCAAAACGCTTTTGCTTGACAAATGAAAGAAATTCTACTATACTGATTCTTACCGGTGCGCCATCGCCAAGCGGTAAGGCAGGGGACTTTGACTCCCCCATCGTAGGTTCGACTCCTGCTGGCGCAACTGAAAAAGAACCCGCAGGGGGCCTGGGCGACAGGTTCCGTGCGGGTTTTATTTTTTTGTGAAAAGAGGTTGTTTGTGTGAACGAAGAGAATTCTCTGCTGACCGGGGCAGTGCGGCCCGCGTTGCTGCGGTACGCGCTGCCCATTATCCTGAGCATGGTGGCAACACAGTTTTACGCCGTGGCCGATACCATGATCATCGGCCTGCGGCTGGATGCCGATGCGCTGGCGGCAGTGTCCAACGCTTCCACGGTGCTGATGATCTTTCTGTTCATCTCCGGCGGCATGGAGCTGGGCGGCGGCCTGCTGGTGGCGGCGGGCAAGCCCACTGCCACAAAGCATGAGATGACAGAGCTGCTGTACAACCTGCTGTTCGTGGATGAGGTCATTGCCCTGTTGACCACGGCAGTGGGCTTTGTGACCCTGCCGGCCCTGCTGCGGCTGATCAACACGCCTGCGGAGATCCTGGATACCGCTGTGCTCTATGGGCGCATCTATCTGCTGGGGCTGCCATTTCTGATGCCCTATGATCTGAGCAAGGAGTGTGTCATGGGCTGCGGCGATTCCAAAACGCCGCTCAAGGTCATTGTGGCGACCAGCGTGATGAACATTGTGCTGGACCTTGTTCTGGTGGGGCCCTTCGGGGTGGCCGGTGCGGCGGCTGCCACAGCGGCGGCGCAGGTGGCGGGCGCGGTCTACATGGTGGCATTTCTGCGCCGCACCCAGATGGACGCGGCCTTCTCGCCCCGGATGCTCAAGGCGCGCTATGCCAGGGATATCTTCCGGCTGTCGGCCCCCAACAGTGTCCAGCAGGCCAGCGGCACCATCATCACCACGGTCAAACAGGGGCTGCTGGGCGGCCTGGGTGTGGAAGCCATTGCAGGCTTCTCCTGCGCAGGCAAGCTGTCCAGCCTGCTGATGATGCCGGTGTTCGGCTTTGTGCAGTCCACAGTGTTCTTTATTGCGCAAAACACAGCCGCCCTTCAGCCGGGCCGTGTAAAAGAGGGCCTGCGGGAAGGGCGGCGGATCTTGTTGGTGTATTCGCTTGGGGTGGTGGCGGTCTGCATCGGCCTGCGGGGACCGCTGCTCCGGCTCTTTACCACCGACCCGGCAGCGGCCAGCTACGGCTGCACCATGCTGGCCTTTGAGTCGGTGACCTACCTGTTTGTGGCACAGAAGCATCTGTTCGAGGCCCGCCTGCGCGGTGCCCAGAAGATGGGGCTGTATCTGGCCTCCAGCCTGGGGCAGATCGCCCTGAACCTGCTGGCCTGCGTGATCCTGGTGCCCCGCATCGGTTTTGCAGGCTTCTGGATGTCCAGCTGGATCAGCGCACCCATCGGAATGCTGCTGGCGGCGGCGCTGGCGAACCTCTCAGGCGCTTCGCACCAGCTCCCCTAATAGGGGGGCTTGCCTCTCCTATTAGGAGAGGTGGCATCCCGCCTGGATGACGGAGGGGTTCAGCCGATCACCTCATACTGAAAATACTCGCACTTGACCTTGCTGCCCACCTCGATCTCGGGCGGCAGCAGGGCCAGCGCAACGGGGTTCAGCTCGTCACTTTCAATGTCGGTGCGGCGCAGGTTGACATAATCGCCGTCAAAGCTGACGACCTCGTAATACCAGGGGCCCATAGGATACCTTCTTTCATTTGAGCTTTTCTTTGAGCTGTCGCTTTTTGGAGCGGCGGCTTTTTTAATGCTTCCGTTTTTTCTTTTCGTCCCAGGCAAAGTGCCCGGCGTAGAGCAGGAACACGGGCAGGGCGGCAAAGGTGACAGTCCGGCTCAGGCGGATGCCGTCCGGCTGATAGACAAAGTCGATGGTGACCGTTCCGGCGGGGCAGAGGACGGCCATCAGGCCCTCGTCCACCCGCAGGATCTCGGTTTCCTGCCCGTCCACATAGGCCGTGAAGCCGTCATCGTAGGGCACGGAGAAGAACATCAGGTTGGCCCTGTCCAGCGTGGCTTCAGCGTGGAAGCCTGCGCTGGTCATCTCAAAGGCGGTGCAGGCAGAGGCCCGGCGGTCGGCGCAGTCCTGAGTGTAGCGGGTGTAGGTCAGGTCGTTGAGTTCTGCCGTGGGCAGGGGCGTGAGGTACTGCCCGTAGGCCACCGCATCCTCCTCAGTGAGCACCAGTGCCCGCATGAGCAGGTTGGAGCGGGTGGGGGTCACGGTGTCCTCGTACTGGGCCTCGGTGAGATAGTAATCGTAGGTGAAGCCCATGGGAACGTAGTTCTGGTTCTCGTAGAGAACATAGCCGTCCAGGGTATCGTAATACGCCCAGCCCTCATCGGCCTCAGCGTGGAACTGCTTCTGATGCGCAAGTGTGGTCAGCAGGTATCTGACGCTGAGCAGGCCGCGCAGGGCGTAGTTGGAGAGCTCGGGCTGACTGCGCACATCCCGCTTGACCCCCAGTGCCGGGTAGAAGCTGAGGATGCTGGGAGCGGCGGTGCTGCCGAAATACTGCAGGCAGCTCTTGTCCAGCCACAGGCCCAGATTGTCGTGGGTCTTGTAGGTGTCAATGCGCCAGTCGCCCTCGGGCAGATCCTCCTTCAGGGCCAACGCGTTGATGTACTGCTCCACAAGGTCACTGTCGGTGTTCCACTGGCCGAACTTGCCAATGCCGATGTGGACGATGCCGAACAGGCAGCTGAACGCCAGTACACCGGCCAGCAGGCGGCGGGCAAAGACCCTGCGCTGCTGCCAGCGCCTGCAGATGCAATGGTAGACGGCCAGCCCGCCCAGACCAAAGGCAAGCACGGCGCAGTACTGGCCCGGATTCTGAAGCACGCCCAGGCTCCACTCCTTGGTGGTGGCATCCTGCACGGGCACCAGTGCAAAGGCCAGCGTGGCGATCATCACAAAGGCAATGCTCCGGACGGGGCGGGCGAGGTCGAGGCTGGGGTCCTCCCACGCGCTCACCGTCATGGCCGCAAGGATGAGCACCGGCATATAGAACCACCGGGCATAGTAGCTGGAATTGAGGGCATAGAACGCGCTGTTCAGGATGGGCACCAGCGCAAATACCATGCAGACGGCAATGATCCGTTTTTTGCTGTCGCCCTGCCGGGAGCGCCAGTAGGCCACCACACCGGCCAGACTGCACAGGGGCAGATAGGCTGTCATGCTGGTCCATTTGATGATGCCCTCAGACCAGATGGAGGTCATATAGGGGGAATCCGGGGGCAGCACCCAGCTCAGCAGGATGGCCAGATACTGCTGGGGCTTGGAATAGGTCAGAAAGCCCCAGCCGGAGGAAAGATCGATGGTGCGCGGGTTCTGCAGCACGCTGAGGACAGTGGGCCAGAGCACCACAAAGCCCAGTGCCACGCCCAGCAGGCTCTCAAAGGCCAGCTGACCAAAGAGGCGGGGCGTGAGCCGGAACTCCCCGGCGGAGAGCTTGCAGACGAAGTAGATGACAAGGAAGAGCACCTGCCCCACAAAGAAAAAGTAGTTGTTGAGCAGGTTCACCGCCACCCAGAAGGCAAACCAACCGTGGCGGTGCTCATAGATGGTCTCATCCAGTGCCCAGAGCATCCAGGGGAAGAGGGCCAGCACATCGATGAAGTGGTTGAAGAAGATGTTGTACAGCCCCCAGCCCGAAAAGGCGTAGAGGGCCGCACCCAGCACCGCAAAATTCGGGTCTTTGACGTAGCGGCGCAGGTACAGATACGCGCCGCCGCCCGCCACCGCGAACTTGAGCACCAGCAGCGGCACCATGAGGTAGGGGAGCCAGTTCTGCGGGAAGAGCAGGGAAAACCAGAAGAAGGGGGAGCCATACAGGTAGAACGAATAGGCGTTCATGGTTCCGCTGCCCAGGTCAGTTGCCCAGGAAAAGGTGTTCTTCACGCCTCCGTATCCGGCGGGGTAGCCTGCCCCCTTGAGAAAGCCGTTCATGTAGCGGTAAAAGCTGATCTGCTGGCTGTTGAAATCGCCTGCATAGTGGAAAAAGCCGCCGTCCAGCAGATAGAACGGCAGGAAGATGAGGGCGGCTGTCAGGGCGCAGAGCCCCACGGTGAGCCAGAACTTGTCCTGCTTCTGTCCCAGCATCCGGGGCGAAGAATGAAATGCAGTCATGCGTCAGTCCTCTTTTCAGTATCGGAAATTTCCCGCTTACGGGAACGGCACCTCGCGGGTGTCATCGGGGTCCTGCGCGGCCCTGCGCTGCTGCTCGAACACCGCGTCGATGAGGGTGTCGAGGTCAGAAAGGCGGCTCAGCTCACAGCAGTAGCGCCGCAGGCTGGCGGCCCCCTTCAGGCCCTTCATGTAGTGCATGGTCTGGGCCCGGGCCTGGGGCATGGCAACGAACTCGCCCTTCTGCTCCACCATCTCCTCCACCTGCCGGCGCAGGGCATTCATCCGGGCCTGCAGGTTCGGCTCCTTGGGGGCGGGCAGGCCCTCCAGCGCGGCGTTCACCCGCTCAAAGAGCCAGGGGTCGCCCAGGGCGGCCCGGGCGATCATCACGCCGTCGCAGCCGGTCTCCTCCACCATCCGCACAGCATCCTCGGCAGTGCGGATATCGCCGTTGCCCAGCACGGGAACGTGGACAGCATCCTTTACCGCCGCGATGATGGACGGGTCGATGCCCGGGGTGTACATCTGTTCCCGGGTGCGGGCGTGGACGGCGATGAGCACCGCGCCCGCCTGCTCGCAGGCTTTGGCGCATTCCACGGCCGTGACGTGCTCCGCGTCCCAGCCCTTGCGCATCTTCACGGTGACGGGGCGGGAGGTGTTTTTGACCACTTCCTCCACAATACGGCCGCAGCGGTCGGGGTCAAGCATCAGCTTGCTGCCCGCTCCGCCCGAGACGATCTTGGGGGCAGGACAGCCCATGTTGATGTCCAGAAAATCGAACGCGTACTGCTCCACGGCGGCAGCGGCCTGCCCCATGATCTCGGGCACCTCGCCAAAGATCTGCACGCCGTAGGGGGCACCGTTGGGTTCGGCCTTGAGCAGGCTGACGGTTTTGTGGTCGCCGTATACCAGCGCCCGGCTGGACACCATCTCACTGACGGTAAAACCGGCTCCGTGCTGGGCCATCAGCCGCCGGGCCGGGGCATCGGTAAAGCCCGCCATGGGGCCGAACACTGCCCGGTGGGGCAGGGAGATCTCCCTGATCTTCAAAGGGGTGTTGAAAGGTTCCATGATACTCCTTAGCGCTATCTGATTTAGTTGATAACATGATAAAATTTGGATTATAAGTATACCATATTTCCGGCGGCAGAACAAGAAGCGGAACATCTTTCTTGTCAGCGCGGGATTTTTCCGGTATACTGGGGGACAAAAGGAGGAGCGGCTGGAACACGGCAGCCAGCTGCACAAAAGAGATGGAATACAGAACATGGAAAAAGCAGAACGGCGCAGGGGAGAGCATCCGCACCTCCCTGCTGGGCTATGGCTGTATGCGGTTCCCCACCACACCGGAGGGAGCCATTGACGAGCCCCGGGCCGAGGCGCTGCTGAACGCCGCGCGGGACGCAGGTGTGAACTATTTTGACACCGCCTACCCCTACCACGGCGGCCAGAGCGAGCCCTTTGTGGGCAGGGTCATTGCAAAGTGGCCCCGGGAGAGCTTTTATCTGGCCACCAAGATGCCGCTGTGGCAGTGCGGGAGCCTGGAGGAGGCCCAGCATATCTTTGAAGAGCAGCTCCGGCGGCTGGGCGTGGAATACATCGACTTCTACCTGCTGCACTCCCTGCACGCCGCCCGGTACGACCGGGCCAAGGAAATGGGCATCGTGGACTGGCTGTGGGAGCAGAAAAAGCTGGGCCGCATCCGCAGCTTCGGCTTCTCCTGCCACGACAACGCGGCGGGCCTTGAGCACATCCTGCGGGATCAGCCCTGGGATTTCTGCCAGCTGCAGTATAACTATCTGGACACCGATGACCGTGCCGAGGAGATCTCGGGTGACCGCGGCTATCAGTTGACCGAGGAGCTGAACATCCCCCTCATCATCATGGAGCCCATCAAGGGCGGCACACTGGCCAACCTGCCCCCGGAGGCCGAAGCACCCCTCAGGGCCCTGCGGCCCGAGGCCTCGGATGCCTCCTGGGCTCTGCGCTGGGTGGGCAGCCACCGGAACGTCCATGTCATCCTCTCGGGCATGAGCGCCGAGGATCAGCTCACGGATAACCTGGCCACCTTTGCCCGCTTTGAGCCGCTGACCGCTGCAGAGACCGCCGCAGTGGAGCAGACCGCCGCCTTCCTGCACAGCCGCATCAAGATCGGCTGCACCGGCTGCCGGTACTGTATGCCCTGCCCCATGGGGGTGGACATCCCGGACAACTTCAGCATCTGGAACAAGCTGGGGATGTTCGGCCAGCCCGAGGCCATCAAGCACCAGTGGGAAGCCCGCTTCCCCGATGCCGAAAAGGCCAGCCACTGCGTCCGCTGCGGCAAGTGCGAGGCGGCCTGCCCCCAGCATCTGCCCATCCGCAATGCGCTGGCCCAGCTGCAGCAGGAGCTGGATCAGCTGTAATCTGCATCAGAAAAGCCACCGGCAAAAACCGGTGGCTCTTTTCTCTTATTCGCTCCACTCCATCCCGATCTTATCCAGCATTGCGCGGCGCTCAGGGGTGAGCTTGGGGTCGTGGGTGGTATCCCACTCCCGCATCCGGCGGAGCCAGTCGCCCAGGCAGAAGCCGGTTTCGTCGGATTTGTAGTTGGCGGCGGCGTGGAGGTTGCCGTGGGCCTTGTAGTAGGCCTTTGCCTGCTGATAGGCAGTTCCCCACTTGGCATCCCGGGCATCCCACACCATGCCGATGCTGTTCAGCTTTTTGATGTGGGCGAGCGTGACCTGATAGGAATCCGGGCGGTTCTTGCGGGCTGCACGCAGGTTGGAGATCCACACGCCCAGCCGGACACCGTCGCTGTCCACATAGCTGGCGGGGACCAGCAGGTGTTTGTATTTGCGGGCGTAACGGGCGGCACTGCGGAAGTTCCGCTCCCAGTTGGCCTCGCGCACGGTGCCGTGGTCAGCAGCGGGATCACTGGGGCGGCGCTCGCCCTTGAACAGGGTGCGCAGCAGCTTGCGGCGCTCACTGCTCAGGGCACTGCTGCCGGAGTTCAGGGCCTGCCGCTGGCGGTTGACCCAGCTGCCCAGCCAAACGCCGTCCGCGGTCTTGTAGACAGAGGGGATCTCCAGATCGCCGTGCTCTGTCTTGTAGGCCAGAGCCAGATCATAGCGCTCCTGCCAGGGGTCGTATTTTTCCCACACCATGCCCAGCTTGTCCAGCAGGGCCTTGCGCTCAGGGGTGACCCGGGCGCTGGAGCGGTCCGGGTTCAGGTAGGCATAGCGCTGGCGCGCCACCCACTTGCCCAGCAATACTCCGTCCGGCGTGACATACTCCGAGGGGACGTTCAGGTTGCCGTGCTCATGGTAGTAGGCGGCGGCAACATCGTACAGGGACATCCACTTGCGGTCGTTGCGGTTGGTCCAGTCCATGCCCAGAGCGTCCAGCCGCTCCACCTGCTCCTGAGGCAGCTCGCCTGCCTTGTGAGCGGCACGCTGGGCCCCCAGCCAGACCCCCAGACCGAAGCCGGAGGGCGTTTCGTACTTGATGGGCACTTCCAGATCGCCATGTTCCAGATAATACTGGGTGGCGGCGGCATAGTTCTGCTCCCACAGATCGTTGGAGGTGCTCCACACCATGCCGATGGCTTCCAGCCGCTCGATGCGGTTCTGGGTCAGGTTGCCGCCCAGATAGCGCTGGCGGTTGTAGACGATCCATTCGCCCAGCGCAAAATCATTTTTATCGCGGTAGCGCACCGGCACCAGAAGGTCACCGTGCTCGGTGCGGTATTTCTGCGCGGAGGCAAAGCCTTTTTCCCAGGCAGCTTCCAGCCGGTGGTTCCAGCGGATGCCCAGTTTTTCCAGCTTGGCGGCCTGTTCAGCCGTCAGGCGGCCGGGGCGCTGCCCGGCCTGTACCTGCCGCTGGAGCTCGAGCCACTTGCCCACGGGCACACCGCTGTGGATGGTATAGCTCCGGGGCAGCTCCAGGGTGCCCTCTTTGACGGCGGCATCGGCGGCGGCCTGGCACAGCACCTCCCAGCGGGCTTCCATCTCCCGGCGCAGTTTGCCATACAGGCGGTAGGTCTGCTGCATGGGGCGCTCCTGCCGGAAGCCCGGCGTTTTGCTGCCAGCCCTGGTCATGGCCTCGGTGCAGTCACGCTGCAGGGTGCGGCCGTTGCCCAGCCCCTCGAACTGCGCCACAAGGTCGAACACCGGCACGCTGCGGCTGCCTGCAGCCACCAGCGCGCGGCAGAGCATCTGCTTGAAGGTGGACATCAGGCTGGATTGGCGCACCAGAATGACCCCGGCCAGCCCCTCCAGCGGCTGCTGGACTCCCGGCGCGTTGACGCAGAGCAGGACCTTGGGGCCGGGGGCTGTATCGGAGAGGAAAGTCTCCACGGCGGCAGAATCCGCAAAGCAGGCGTGATCTGCAGCGTAAAAGCGGACAGCAGGGTCCACAGTGCGCAGCAGCTGTTCCAGCTCCACGCCCAGCTTTTCCTGATAGGCGGCGGATTCAAACAGGACCAGATAATGGCCGCTGGTATCGCTGAGCAGGCGGGGCAGCAGAACGGTCAGGTTCTCCACCTGACGCAGAGACCAGCTCAGCTCTTCATATTGAACGCGCAGGGAGGTGTCGCCCTTGGGCATACACAGGTTTTTGATCCGGGCGCGCAGGGTGGCCAGCTCCTCCTCCTGCGGCCAGAGCAGGGCTGCATAGGCCGAGGGCACTGGCATGGTCCCGGCGGCCATGGCCTCGGCCACGGTCATGTGGGAGACGATGCAGTCGGCAAACAGCTCCTGCGCGGCGGCGCAGACGGGGGCACCGTTGGGCACACCCAGCCCCAGCACCTTTGCCTGGGGGCACATCCGCAGCAGCTTCTGTACCGACTGTGCCCAACACACGGCGCTCAACTCATGGTAGCAGTCCAGCACGACGCAGCCGGGTTTCTGCTCCCCCAGCCGCACCCACTGCTCCGGGGTGGCGGCGGCCAGCTTTTCGCAATCACAGAAGCGGACATTGCCGGGCAGGGTGCCGCCGTTGTAGCGTGTCAGCTCTGCCTGCCGCAGGGCCAGACGCTGTGCACCGGCCACCAGCCAGAAAAAGGTGGTCTGGGGGTGAGCCTCCACCACCTTCCAGGCAATACAGCTTTTGCCGGTGCCGGTGGGGTGGAACACGGCGGCCCGGTTCAGGGTCTCCAGAGACTGTACAGCTTTCTGAAAAGCGGCTTCGTTGACGGGATTCAGGGTCATCGACATGGTGGTAGTGTCCTCTCCGAGTTGCATGTTTGACATCGTTGGATACAACGAAAATATTTCATAGAATTAGTTTATCGCAAAAAACATTTTTCTGTCAAGCCCTTTGAAGAGAATTTAGAGCAAAACTCGGGAAAAGAATAAAAATAGTGTGGTATCTGTGGCAGAAACTGCGAACTTTGTGCGCAGCAACGGGGATACTGAAAGTGGAAATGCGTCCCGGAGCGGAGAGAAAGTATGACCTATTGCAGGAAGGAGGTTTCTTTTGCCCCGGCAGAGCTGCCCGGGCCGCACCGGGGAGATCCGGGCAGGAGGGCTGCTGCGGAACATCAAAGAAGCATTTCATCTTTGTGGCCGAAAAAATGAAAAATTCCCTCTTGACTTTATGAAAATAAAGCGTATAATGCAATCAACAAACCGATGAGGCGGAAGAGAACCTGCAAGCGCACTTACAGTGAGCCCGAATGGTGAAAACGGGCAGAGAGCGGGGCAGAGTTCGTGGGCCGCCGAGGGCCGGGCGAACAGGGCAGTGCCTTTAGTAGCTTGGGACGGAAGCCTCCGTTACAGGGCAGGGGAGTGTTGGCTCTCCGTTGAGGGGCTCCTGCAGTTTTCCATGGTAGGAAGACGAGCGGAGCAAGCAAGGTGGCAACGCAGATTCGAATTTCTCGACTCTGTCCTTGTGGATGAACACACAGGGACGGGGCCGTTTTTATTTTACCCGTTCCGCAGGTGGAGCGGGTTTTATTTATTTTTGGGCCGCCCGCTCCGGGAAAGGAGCAACCGCTATGAAAACCATGAACATGATCTCCCGCCGCAGCTTCCTGAAGGCTACCGCCGCAGCCGCTGTCGTATCCGCACTGGGCCTGACCGGCTGCGGCTCCTCCGGCTCTTCTGCCGCAGCATCCAGCACCGCTTCCAGCGCTGCCGGTTCTGAAGCAGGCCAGACCTTTAAGGTGGGCATCGTCAACTATGTGGATCATGCTTCCCTGAACCAGATCGTGGCCTCTGTTGAGAGCCGTTTGGATGAGGTGGGCGCGGAGAAGGGCGTGACCTTCGATTATGCCGATTACTACGCCAACGCCCAGGCTGACCAGTCCAACCTGAACCAGATCGGTGCAGACCTCGTGGCCGACCAGGTAGATGTCATCGTGGCCGTGGCCACCCCCACCGCCGCCACCATGCTGGCCGCTGTGGAAGATACCGACATCCCTGTGGTCTACTCTGCCGTCACCGACCCTGTTTCCGCCGGGTTTGACGGGGAGGAGGGCATCACCGGCACATCCGATGCCCTGAACACCGAGGCCATTATGAACCTCATCACTGCCATCAACCCCGACATTGACACCATCGGCCTGCTGTACGACCTGAGCCAGGATGCCTCCACCCAGGCCATCGCCGATGCCAAGGCGTTCTGCGACAGCAAGGGCATCAAGTACATTGAAAAGAACGGTACCACCACCGCCGAGGTGCAGATGGCTGCTGAGGCCCTTGTGGCCGCCGGTGTCAAGGCAGTGTTCACCCCCACCGACAACACCGTGATGACCGCCGAGCTGTCCATCTATGAGACCTTCCTGGAGGCAGGGATCCAGCACTTCACCGGTGCCGACAGCTTTGCTTTGAACGGTGCCTTTGTGGGCTACGGCGTGGATTACGTCCAGCTGGGCGAGGCCACCGCCGATATGGTGGTGGAGCTGCTCTGCGGCGGCAAGACCCCCGCAGACCTGCCCTACCAGACCTTCGACAACGGCATCGTTACCATCAACACCGAGAGCTGTGAGGCACTGGGCCTTAATCTCGACACCGTTAAGGAAGCCTTCAAGCCCTATTGCACCGAAATTGTGGTAGTGACCACGCAGGAGAATTTCTAAAAAGGAGTACATCAACCATGCTGGCGAGTATCTTTTCGCTCAACGTGATCCAGACGGCGCTGGAGCTGGGCTGCATTTACGGTCTGGTGGCGCTGGCGCTGTTTCTGAGCTATTCGATCCTGAACATTGCCGACCTGTCCACCGATGGCTGCTTCACCCTTGGCTGTGCCGTGGCCTGCCAGGTGGCGCTGACGGGCCACCCCATTCTGGCCCTGTTCGCGGCCATGGCGGCGGGTGTGTGTTCGGGCTTTGTCACCGCCTTTTTGCAGACACGTCTGGGCGTTGAGAGCATCATGGCAGGCATCATCGTGAACACCGGCCTGTACACCATCAATCTGGCGGTCATGGGCTTTTCGTCCACGATGTCCCTGGTCAAGACCGATACAGTGTTCTCGCTGGCAAAATCCGCGCTGGCCTTTACGGGCGGCTGGTATAAGCTGCTCATCGCGGCGGCGGTCATTGTGATCGCCTGTGCCGCCATGGTGGGTTTCCTGGGCACCCGGCTGGGCCTTTCCATCCGCGCCACCGGCGACAATGCCGCCATGGTGCGGGCCTCCAGCATCAACCCGGCCTTCACCATCACAGTGGGCCTGTGCATCTCGGGCGCGCTGACCGCCCTTTCCGGCGGTCTGCTGGCCCAGTATCAGAAGAGCAGCGACATCAACGTGGGCACCGGCATGGTGACCATTGCGCTGGCTTCCCTTATCATCGGCGAAACGCTGGTGGGCAAGCGCACCATGGTGCGCCGGGTGCTGGGCGTGGTGTTCGGCAGCTGCCTGTATCGCTTTATCGTGGCCGTGGCCCTGCGCTTCAATGTGCCCGCCGCCGCCATGAAGCTGGTGAGCGCCCTCATCGTGGCTGTAGCCGTCTCGATGCCCGCCATCCGGGCAAAGTTTGCCTTTGAGCAGCGCAAGCACAATGCCCGGAAGGAGGTGCACTGAGATGGAAATGCTGGAACTGAACAACCTGCACAAGACCTTTAACCCCGGCACCGTCAACGAAAAGGTGGCCCTGAACGGTGTGAGCCTGCACATGGAGGCAGGCGACTTTGCCACCATCGTGGGCTCCAACGGCGCGGGCAAATCCACCATGTTCAACGCCATCACCGGCGGTTTCATTGCCGACGAGGGCAGCATCGTGCTGGGCGGGCAGGACATTACCTTTGCGCCCGAGTATGAGCGCAGCAAGGTCATCGGCCACCTGTTCCAGGACCCCCTCAAGGGCACGGCCCCCAACATGACCATTGAGGAAAACCTTGCGCTGGCCTATCTCCGGGCAGGAACCGCCCCCCACGCTATCTTCTCCCGCATCTCCCGCAAGGATAAGGAGCTGTTCCGGGAAAAACTTGCCCTGCTGAACATGGGCCTTGAGGACCGGATGAAGCAGCCGGTGGGCCTGCTCTCGGGCGGCCAGCGGCAGGCGCTGACCCTGCTCATGGCCACCCTCGTTACCCCCAAGCTCCTGCTGCTGGACGAGCACACCGCAGCCCTCGACCCTGCCACGGCGGAGAAGGTGCTGGAGCTGACCAAGAGCATCGTGGCCGAGAAAAAGATCACCTGTCTGATGGTCACCCACAACATGCATCAGGCCCTCGAGCTGGGCAACCGCACCTTGATGATGGACGGCGGCCGCATCGTGTTCGATGTCAAGGGCGAGGAGCGCAGTAAGATGACCGTGGACGACCTGCTGGAAAAGTTCCGCGAGAACGCCGGCAAGGCCCTGGACAATGACCGCATCCTGCTGAGCAAGGTGGAAGCGGGCAACTGAAAAGAAACTCAAAATGCCCTGTCTGGACCCGAAACCGTGTCAGACAGGGTATTTTTGATACAATAAGGAGAAAATGAGATGAAAATAACGATCCGTACCCCGCAAATGCAGGATTATGACCGATTTTCTGCTATTATGGATCAGGTCCAGCAGATGCATGTCGAGTGGCGGCCGGATGTCTACAAGCCGGCCAGCCCATTGATCACAAAGGAACTGTTTGGCGAACTCCTGAAAGGGGACAGCTGGTATATTGCCGAGACGGACGGCATCGTTGTTGGTGTTCTGGAAGTGTTTAAGCGGCATGTGGAAAGCCCGGCACAGGTGACGAAAGATATTTTGTTCGTCAGCACCATGGCGGTGGATGAGGCGTATCGCGGGAAGGGCATCGGGCACCAGTTCTTTGATAAGGTGAAGCAACTCAAGGCGGAAAAGGGATGCGACACCATTGAACTGCAGGTGAACGCTAAAAATAAAATGGCGTATGAGATGTACCGGAACTACGGCTTTACGGAAAAGTCCATCAATATGGAGCTGAAATAAAACGATTGTAATGATCCTTGTATATGTAGTCATAATGTGATACAATGCTTTTGACAGGAGGTGTCACTTATGATGCAGACATTTGTTCGCCCATCCCGTGATCTGCGCAACCACTACGCTGAAATTTCAGAGATGTTGAAAGACCACAATCATGTCATTATCACAAATCATGGTCGTGGGGAATCCGTCCTCATCAACATTGAGGACTACGCCAAGTATGAGGAGTTCATGCACCAGCGGTATGTTGTCGAGGAGCTTGCCAAGGCAAAACAGCAGGCGGCAGACCCCAACACGCAGTGGACAGAGCATGAAAGCGTATGGGAGACGCTCCACGAACAGTATGACGTATAAGATCAAATACCTGCCCCTTGCTGTACAGGACTTGAATGACATTGCCCGGTATTTGTCCGGCTTCTACCCCCCAAACGGCCCGCCGTGTGCTGAAAGAAATGCGGGAAAAGATCACAAAGCTGGGGGATACCCCACGGATGTGTGAAGTCTATGCCCTTGACCCGACCTACCGCAAGCTGGTGGCAGACCAGTATCTGGTGTTTTACCATGTCAATGAGAACGTCAAGGTGGTGGAGATCCACCGTGTACTGCGCGGCTCATGGAATTTGCCGCAGTATCTGGAATAAAATAAAGAGCAGAGCGCTCCAGCCAGCTGGCCAGACGCTCTGCTCTTTTTAATGCAATATACTGAAAACCAGAACTTACTTCACATACTCAACGGTGTACTCGAAACCATACTCTTCCTGCAGTTTCTTGACGGCAGGCTCGCAGTCCTCGATGAAGCTGGGTGCGTAGACGGAAGCACCGTTGTGGTCTTTCTTATAGTCCTCCACGATCTGCTGCAGCTTTGCCCAGCCCTCGTTGGCCTTGGCGTTGTCAACAGTGTCGGGGAAGTTGATGATGAATTCACGGTGCTGCGGAATACGAGCTTTCATAAGTGATATCTCCTTAATTGACAATTTGTAGTTTGTTACTTGATTTATACAGAAGCATAATGCTTTTGTAGATAACGGATAGGTTGTATAGAAGGATAACCTGCCCTCTGTGCACGGCTGCTAACGGTTTCAGACAGAGAGGTTATACACCTGGCAGGCATTCTCCACCGTCTGCCGGAACACCTGCTCCGGTTCCTCACCCTTGATGCTGGCGATATACTCGCCTACATAGCGGATGAGGGAACTGTCGCAGCGGGTGCCGCGGACAGGTTCCGGGGCCATATAGGGGCAGTCGGTTTCCAGGACGATGCGTTCCAGCGGCAGGGCGGCAATGGCCTTGGCGGCCCGCTTGGCACCCTTGAAGGTGCAGGCCCCGCCAAAGCCAATGTAGAGCCCCTGCTCTGCAAGCCAGAGCGCGTCATCGGCGCTGCCGGAATAGCAGTGGACGATGCCCTTGGGCCGGTATTTTTTCAGCAGGGCGTAGACATCGGCGTGGGCGCTGCGGTCGTGCACGATGATGGGCTTGTCCAGTTCCAGTGCCAGCCGGATCTCGGCCTCAAACAGCGCCAGCTGGGCATCCTTGGGCACGGGCCAGTGGTAATCCAGTCCGCACTCCCCCACAGCCACCACCTTGGGGTCCTCGTAATAGGGGGCAAGGGCACGCATCTCTGCGGCCCAATCGCCGCCGTATACCGAAACAGTAGGGGCAGGGCCTTCCTCACCGCAATCCTCCGGGGCCAGCAGGCTCTCCGGGTGGATGCCGACGGCGGCGTACACCCAGGGATATTTGTGGGCCAGCTCCAGCACCTTGGGCGCATCGCCCGAATGGGTGGCCTGCTCACACACGCCCACCACCCCTTTGCCGGGCAGACTGTCCAGCAGGGCAAAGCGGTCTGCGTCAAAGGCGCGGGCGCTGTAATGGGCGTGGGTGTCAAAGATGGGGTATTCCATATTACCGGGCACGCTCCTTTTTGGCGGGGGCTTTGTTTACCAGCCAGATGCCGATGCAGACCAGCACCAGCGCCCCCAGATACTGCCACCGGAACAGCGGCTCCCCATTGATGAGGGCGCTGAGCAGGACATTCACCACCGGGTTCACGAACCCGAAGATGGCGATCCGGCTGACGGGATTGTTCTTCATCAGCAGGGCCCAGACGATGTAGCCCGCGCCGCAGATGAAGGCCAGCGCCAGCAGGTCCAGCACGCTGAGCACAGACCAGTGTTCCAGCCGTCCGCCCAGAACAGCGCCCAGCAGGAACAGGGCCGCACCGCCCACGAACAGGTTCACAAAGCAGACGGCAAAGCTGTCTGCCCGGCGGGTGACGGATTTGTTCCAGGGGCCTGCCAGCGTGAAAAGGACGGTAGCAATGAGCATGTAGGCTACGCCCCGGGCGCTGCCGCCGCCGTGGTTGCCCAACGTGGCGATGAGAACGCCCGCAAAGCCGATGCCGCAGCCCAGCGCCTTGGCCGGGGTCATGCGGTCAGCCCTGCCGTAAAGGAAATGGGCGAAGATGACCCCCAGAAAGCTCTGGGTGCTGTTCAGGATGCCCCCAAAGGCACCGGTGAGCAGGGCAACAGCGCTGTAGAAAAAGGCATACTGCGCTGTGGTCTGCCACAGGCCCAATGCACAGCATTCGGCCAGGATCTTCCCTTTGGGCATGGCGGGGAGCCTGCCCTCCAGCAGCAGGCTGCCGCCCAGTACCAGCACACTGCCCAGCATGAACCGCACCCCTGCAAAGCAGAGAATGGAGGCCGTGTCAGCGGTGTCGATGGCAAAGAGCCGGTAGCCCAGCTTGATGAAAGGAAAAGCCGAACCCCACATGGCGTTGCAGAGGATGGCAATGATAACGGCAAAGGCCGGTGTGCCGAAAAGCCGGTCCAGCTTTTCGGCGCGGCTCAGCTGTGTTTCCATGGCTCAGTGGATGCGGCTGCCAACGGGGGTGTTGTCGCCGTAGAAGGCGATGGAGCAGCCGCCGTCAGCGGTGTCGGCAGCAAAGATCATGCCCTCGCTGACATACTTGCCCTTCAGCATGGGGCGGGGGGCCAGATTGCAGACGATGCCGATCTTCTTGCCGATCAGATCCTCCGGCTTGAACCACTTGGCAATGCCGGACAGGATGCAGCGCTCACGCTCGCCGTCAAACACGGTCAGGTGGAGCAGCTTCTTGCTCTCCTTCAGGTTCTCGCAGGCGCGCACCTCGGCCACGCGCAGCTCCACCTTGCAGAAGGTGTCAAAGTCGATCTCTTCCTCGTGGGTAAAATCAACGGTGCTCTCCTCAGCGGCGGGGGCGGCAGCAGCCTTTTCGGCTTCGGCCTTGGCCTTGTTGGCAGCTTCGGCAGCGGCCTTGCGCTTCTCGTCTTCTTCCTTCAGGTGGGCGATCTCCTTGGCCACGTCAATGCGGGGGAACAGGGCATCGCCCTTGTGGACGGTATAGGTCTCCTGCACGCCGTAAGCAGCCTTGCTCAGGTCGATGTCGGCAGTGGACAGGCCCAGCTGATCCATCATCTTGGGAGCGGTGGAGGGCAGGTAAGCGTTCAGCAGGATGCCTGCCACACGCAGTGCCTCGCACAGATGGTAGAGCACGCTCTCCAGACGGGCCTTGTTGGCCTCGTCCTTGGCCAGAGCCCAGGGAGCGGTCTCGTCGATATACTTGTTGGCGCGCTGGATCACGGCAAAGATCTCCATCAGGGCCTGGGGGATGGTCAGGTTGTCCATGTCGGCAGTGACCTTGCCCAGCAGCTCATTGACCATGGTCTCCAGCTCCGTGTCGATGGCCTCGGTGCCAGCGGCCTTGTGGACCGTGCCGCCGAAGTACTTCTCGCACATGGCAACGGTGCGGCTGAGCAGGTTGCCCAGGTCGTTGGCCAGGTCGCTGTTGATGCGGTTGATCAGGGCCTCGTTGGTGAACATGCCGTCGTTGCCAAAGGGGATCTCACGCAGCAGGAAGTAGCGGATGGAGTCCACGCCGTAGCGGTTACACAGGACCACGGGGTCCACAACATTGCCCACGGACTTGGACATCTTGCCGCCGTTCATCAGCAGCCAGCCGTGGCCAAACACGCGCTTGGGCAGCGGCAGATCCAGAGCCATCAGCATGGCGGGCCACAGGATGGTGTGGAAGCGCAGGATCTCTTTGCCCACCATGTGCAGGTCAGCAGGCCAGAACTTGTTGTAATCGTGGTAGGTCTCGTTGCCGTAGCCCAGCGCGGAGATATAGTTGCTCAGCGCATCGACCCAGACATACATGGTGTGTTTGGGGTCAAAGGGAACGGGGATGCCCCACTTGACAGAGGTGCGGGAAACACAGGTGTCCTGCAGGCCCTGCTTGATAAAGGCGATCATCTCGTTCTTCCGGCTCTCGGGCTGGATGAACTGGGGGTTCTCCTCGTAGTACTTCAGCAGGCGGTCGGCATACTTGCCGGTCTTGAAGAAGTAAGCCTCCTCGTGGGCATCATAGACCTCGCGGCCGCAGTCGGGGCACTTGCCGTCCACCAGCTGGCTGTCGGTCCAGAAGCTCTCGCAGGGCTTGCAGTAGTGGCCGATGTACTCGCCCTTGTAGATATCGCCCTGCTCATACAGCTGGGTGAAGATCTTCTGGCAGGTCTCCACATGGTAGTCATCGGTGGTGCGGATGAAGCGGTCGTAGCTGACATCCAGCAGCTTCCACAGATCCTTGACGGTGGCAACGATCCGGTCAACGTACTCCTTGGGGGTCACGCCTGCATCGGCGGCCTTGTCCTGGATCTTCTGGCCATGCTCATCGGTGCCGGTCAGGAACATGACTTCCTTGCCCTGCATCCGCTTGAAGCGGGCCAGTGCGTCGCAGGCCACGGTGGTGTAACTGTGGCCGATGTGCAGCTTGTCGCTGGGGTAGTAGATGGGGGTCGTGATGTAGAATGTGTTGTGTTCGCTCATGGGGGATGATTCTTCCTTTCTGTTGTGGCTGTGTCACAAAAAAGCTCCCGTCCTGCCGGAATGCACCGGACAAGGACGGGAGCTGAACTTCCGTGGTACCACCTTGCTTCGCCGCGCCCTTGCGGGCATGGCCTTGCGTGCCGGGATGAACCCGGCCTCCGCGCGGTAACGGGCGCACCCGGCGGGGGCTTGGCGGCGTGCCGCTTCACCCCCACAGCTCAGAGGCCATCTTCCACCCCGTGCTCACCTGCCCGGTTCCATCCTTCGGGCTTTCTGTCAGGCGCAGGCGGGGCGTACTCTCCTCGTCAAGGCTGTTCGCTTTCTGCCAAAGGGGCACACGACCCCCTTGTTCCTATTATAATACGCAAAAACGGCGAGTTTGTCAACTCTCCTGGTAAAGTGTTCTGTAAAACGGCTTTTGACTCGGTTTGTGTATATAAACGAGATAGTTATTAACAAAAAGATACGGTCAGGAATTGCTATCCTATGATCTTCTGCCATCCGACCATGTGTCTTTTCCATTAGCTGTATCGGATCATATTCGGAAACCCCGACAGCATCAAGGTAATAGTTAAGCCCGCAGCGAGTTCTTGGAATACAACGACTCTCTAAAAAAATCAGAAAATCATCCCAAGTGGGTTCCGTGTTGACCCCGAAAGCGGTGTCCAGAATAGAATCCACTTTGTTTTCCACACGCACCTGCTTTGTGGTGAAATCTACGTCAATGATACTGCAAAGGGTATCACGGTCATAATATTCATATTTCCGCATTGTGTGCACCTGCTCCATGCCGACCACCCCTTTTATAGAAGTGTATCATGTCGGGGACTGATGTGCAAGACATGGAAAAAGTAAAACAGCGGCGGTTTTCCAAATCGGAAAGCTGCCGCTGCTTATGTATAGAGGTTTATAGGTTCTTTGCAAGATTTTTAGCGAAGCAATGTCTACACGCTGCAATTCCTTATTTATGTAAATGGAGGCTCGCCCGGCTTCGATGCTTTCAGGAGAGATATCCACGCAATCCCAAGTCAAACCGAGCAGTTCGCCAAGGCGCAGAGAACAAGAGAAGGAGAGGTTGATGCAGAGCCGGAGCCGTGGATCATTACACACTTCCAAGGCATGGAACAGGGTCTCGGCAGTCCAGATATCACGCTTCTTTGCAGTGTATTTGGGCAAGGTGGCATAAACACAGGGATCCTTTTCCATAAGTTCCCACTTTACAGCCTGCTCAAAGGCACTTCTCAAAATTTTGTGAACCGAACGAACCGTGCCGGGAGAAACGTATTGATGCTGACGCTTTCCACACATAGGGTCAACGGCTTCG
>SKEG01001107.1_pt1 | contig 23098 bp, 19 predicted proteins | sample 4826631 | NCBI WGS metagenome assembly SKEG01 (sample SAMN11008815, study PRJNA524170) | human gut metagenome | biome: Human fecal sample; material: Feces; isolation source: fecal sample from pouch patient p26, p34, p50 | host: Homo sapiens | place: Israel: Tel-Aviv | collected 2016-11-02
CCATATTTCTTCCCGCAAGACCAGTTTATGGTTGTTGATTGCGGCCGCGGTGCTGCTGTGGCTCGTCAGTGCACTTGAATTACGTTTAACCAATGAGCTTTTCCTAGTGACTGCAGGATTCTTCCCAATCGCATTCTTTGCATTCGCACTTTCCAATGCGGCTATCTATTCAACGTTCTGGAAGCATTGCCCAGGCTGGCTGTCGACCGCAATGACCGGACTCGCCTCGTACTCGTACGGCATTTACATGGTGCATCCGATCATTGCGCAAGTTTTGCGCGCCTTCATTCCAGACAGCATGCATCTGCTTCGAGTCGCATCACTTAACACAGTATCCATTCTGCTGTTTTCACTATTGGCAGTGTTCGTCATCGCACGCATCCGCCCACTACGAAAGTGGCTGCTGCTCATTAAATAGAGTTGGTTCCGGAATAGACAAAAGTGGGTGGTCTGATTACCTAAATCAGACCACCCACTCACACATTGAAACCGTTCTATAGTGTCAGATTTTCTTGACGATGGCTTTCGGATCTCGTCGCGTTGAGCGGCATACTGGTACGGATCTGGGAAGTTGCCTACCGCAATATACATCACGGGCAACTCGTAGTCGGGAATGTGCAACAGTACACGCGTCTTCCGATCCTGGGATAGGCTGAACATGGCGTTCAACGGGCAAGCCGCAAGACCGTACGCTTCCAACGCATACAGCAGTGACATGGAGAACAAGCCGCCATCCACGAACGGTTCGTTGCGTTCGCCGTTGTTCATGAACGCACGGATATTCGAAGTCACCAACAGCAATACCGGAGGCATGTCGTATCCGCTGAATCCGCCCTGTATCTCCAGCGCAGCCTTAATTTTCTCTAGATCAGTGATCTGGTACACTGGCGTTGCCTGTCGATTGCAAACGGACGGAGTCTTCATTGACACTTCGCATACTTTGTCAAGTAGTTCCTGCGAGACGAGTTCACTCGAATACTCGCGTACGGAATATCGATTCTGCGCAAGCTGGATGAAATCCACAGAAAGATTGGCCTTTCGCTGTTTAGAGTGGGTGAAGTGGGTCAGGTGGTGACAGTGTTGAGGTCGAGTTTACCGCGGATCAGGTAGATCATGGTGCTGAAGTAGTCCATGTTGCGGAAGCCCCTCGCGCGGGTCTTGACGTGTTGGATGATGCTGTTCAGGCCTTCGAGGATCACGTTGGCGTACCGGCGGTCGAAATAGGCCAGGATGCCGTCCCAATGGCGGCGGAGCCGCCGGCGAGGGCCTTCATGGGCTCCACCTCGATCTCATCATCCATGAGCACAGGCGCTTGAGCCCCGTTTCGGCCCCGGTCCCGTTCGCGCCGGTGTCGTGGATGTCCTGGAGGGTCTCTCGCATCTGGCATGCGCGCGCAGTCTTGAGTCGCTGTTTTTGCAGGCTGCGCTTGGTCTCCAATTGGAGTTCGATCAGGTTCGACTCGTTCCTCGGCCACAGGCACTTCGTCCTTTTCAGCAGGCCGTTCCCCCGGCCCTCCGCCTTGCGCACCCTGTCGACGGCCTCGTTGGCGTGCTTGATCACATGGAACCAGTCAATGATTTTGGCGGCGTTGGGGAGCCATTGGCAGACGCCCTCGGCGAATCCCAGACTCATGTCGCACGTCATGCACCGGGCACGCCTCCTCGGGGCATGACACCTCGGGGCATGACACCTCGGGGCAGTGGAACCGCGGGCCCGTCCGGAAGCCAATCGCGATGTGCGGCTCGCGTCCGCTGTCCGTCCCGTCACGGAATTCCACCCCCGACACCATCCACGGGTCGGGCAACTGCAAGGCGGAAGTGAACAGCGAAGTGGTATCCATACCACCAAACTATCCGAACGCCCTCACCTCCGATCATCCTTCACCCACCCCAAACAGCGAAGGCCATAAAAATTTCTTAAATCTATCATCAAAACCCTTTTATTACTGCTTTAAGCCGATAGTGGCTTTCCCCAATGAAATATCCCATCCATCAGTAGATATATATCAATCCCCGATCTTTCAATACCATGAATTTCAGAATCACTTGGAAATATGATTGGAGGGGTCGGTCCACAAAGGAAACCGACCCCTCCAATCATATTACGTGGTGGGCAACAAAGCTACAGGAATCTGCGTATCAGGTATTTGCAGATCGGCACCATACCGTTCTTCGCAACCGAGGAGAACGACGGTATGCCTCCCACGAGTTTGTCGAACCGCGCATTCCGGCCGAAATCAGAGCCCATACGCAGGGCCTTCTCACGATTTCTCGCAAGATAACCGTTGAGTTCTCTGGTGATGCCCTCCTGCAATCCCGACAAGTCGCTCTGATTCAACCCTGTCACGGCAAGCACCTTGCTATTGTCGATGATACGGTCGTACATGCGGTCGTAGCGGATCTGATACACGGCACCGTGCGCTCGTTCGAATTTCGCCATATCGCAATCTACGACCTTGAGGGTCGGCACAACAGACTTGTAGATTTCGGATATTTCTCGCCAAGTCTGATGTTCGCTCGTTGACACGGTGAACGCCTCACTCAATGCCTGTGGGTTGCCGATCAGCAGTGCGATCATCCGCGCGACATCCCCACCCCAGGTCATGGTTCCCTGCTTGCCACATATTACGTCGGGCAGCGGTACGGGGATATCGTTCAACGCTCTGCGTAGCCAAACCTCAGACTCGTGCACGGCGAGCTGGAATCGCCCGGTGCCATCATAGGTGACCGCGGGGCGGACGATGGTCCAGTTCTTCTTGCCGCTTTCGAATAGCATGTTCTCACAACGGGCTTTTGCCAATGCGTATTCGTCGGTCTTCAGATAATCCGAATCATCGACCACATCCAACAGGTGAGGCGAATCCTCGGCGATGACCGGAGAATCCGCGTACACACGGTAAGACGACACGAACACGTATTGCCCTGTGGCGTTCAGGCATTGTTCCACGCGATCAGCGAATTCGGCAGTGGACCAGACCATGAAATCGACAATCGCATCCCACCGCTCGCTCAGTAGTTCGCGAAGAAAAGCGGGATCTTTGGCGTCGCCCTGCCTGTATTGCAAATTCGGCAGAGAGGATTCCCGTTCCCAGACGGCTGGTCACAACGACCTTATGCCCCTCCTGCGAGAGCAGGCTGCTGACATGAACGCCCATAGCGCCAAAATCAATACTTTCATGATTTACTCCATAATGCTCGAGTCGCGCATGCTTATCGGCCCAATGCTTTTTTAATGACCCGGATACCTTTGTCGCCCAACATTCCATGCACTGCTTCTTTCGCGATGCCCTTGGCATCTGTCTCCAACGTCTGCATAATACGCAGCGCGTCACTTTCATCCTGACTGTTGGTGAACACTTCGAATAGCACAGGCTTGTCGAACTGTTCGGCGCAGGTAAAGCGATCAACATTGGCAAGGAACTCTTCCTTGTCGCTGGCAGACATGTACTCGTATCCAAGATCTTCTGCGTAATGTCGCAGCAGATTACGGGAGCGATTGCCATAATGTCCACGGGCAGCCATGTATGCGTCGGCTTCTTCTCCGAATTTTGCGGCTTTATGATCGTAATTCTTAAATTCCGTACCAACACCATTGTTTAGAATCATCAAACGCACGTTCGAACCGACTTGGCGGTTGCCCAGAGAGTTGAGATCGTAGAAGCAAGCGAGATCACCAATCACGCCGAAAAACAGTTTATCCGGAGATGCGAGAGAAGCTCCAATGAGCGATGACATACAACCGTCAATCCCGAAACCACCGGTGTTCGCATACCCACGAATGGAAGAATCGATCGGGAAGAAATTCCAGCTACGCAAGGAATTGAGGATGGCAAGATGCAACACGGAATTCTTCGGAAGCTTGGGCGCGGTCTGCTGCGCACACCAAATATTTGAGAAGGGGATATTTCCAATCTTCGCGCGAAGCCTTTTATCTTCAGCACGCCACTGCTCAAGGTACGTGTTAGATGATGGAGAAGCAGATTCCGAAACATTATCAGCACCAGTATAGGATTCAAAGAATTTTTCTTCCGTCATGTTGAAAACGTAACGAAGCTTACCGAATGTGTCTCGCGGCACTCCATCAGGGCTTACTCGCCACACTTCCCGAGCTGATGGCTGCGCATAGGCTCCGCTGATTTCGCCAATATGAATCATGACATCCACATTTTTGCAGGATGGTACGTATCTGGACTGCTTAATGACCAGAGGACAAAGAATGCCATATTGACCATCATAATTTGAAGTATGATCCGTCGCCACAACAGCTCCATATTTTTCGCAGAAGCGATCCACTGCGGCAGTCAATTTGGCATCCCACGCTGGATGAGCTCCAACTGAAATGGCGATTCTTTTCCCATCCAACGATGGGAGCTTATCTCCAATATCCACTCGGTCAACGTATCGGACATCCGGCAAACTTTTTTCATTAAAATTACTGCTATATGTAGTCACCAAATTGATGTGCACAGGACCGCCACCGTTGTGAGTCAACTCAAGCAAGGCCTTATTCAGTGAGGCTTCGCAAGCCCAGCGGTCGTCGGCACTGTGCACAGTAGGGCATTGCACGCTCAATTTGCAGATGTCATTAAGCTCGTTTGTGCGATCAATGACTTGAGGAACCATGTTTCCGATTCGGCCAATATGCTGAGTACTGGTAACAGCCAGAACCGGAAGCTTGCGATAGTACGCTTCCGTAAGTCCTGGAATATAGTTGCGCGATGCGGTTGCACCGGTGCAAGACAGAGCCACCGGTTCGCCCGATTCAGCAGCCATACCACAAGCTATATATGCTGCGGAACGCTCATCCACTGACGAGAAGACCTGAAAGTATGGATCTCGTTGCAAACAGGCCACGAACGTGACGTTGGTTGCGCCAGGACTCGCAACGATTTTTCGCACTCCATGGTGCTTCATCAAAGCGACTAAAATCGCGATGTTAAGTTCGTCAGTATAGCCAGTTCCTGTTAGTTCGGTCATGAGCTACTCTTCCTTCTTTCATGCATTAAATATGCTTATTAAAAATGTCTACTTATCGTTATTTTTCAAAAAAGTTTGTCATTAATTACCTCATTGGCAATTCATTGGATTGCCTTTCTTTTGATTCGATCAATGATTTTCTCCCGTTCCTCACCGGTCAGTGACACCTTCATCGCGCCGGAAAGGAACAGGATGGAATAGATAACACCCCACACGAGGAACATAAGAATGGAATTCACCGGAAGGAAACGCGTTCCCAGCAGGCAGACAGCCGTCACCACGAGAGCCAGACCGATGGTGGGCAGCATGTTCTTCCAGAAGTAGACCATGTCGAGACCGATGCGGGTGTGGTAGTACCAGTTCATGAACAGACCCGTACCGAGCACAACGCTTGCCACATATCCAATCGACGTAGCCCAATAGCCCATGGTCGGAATACAAATGAGGCATATCACGATATCTATGGCCGCAGTCAGAACGTAGATCAGGCTACGCACCTTATGCCGGTTTTTCGCACGTTGAATTTCGATGCCGGTGTTCTGGGTGAGGGGAACCATAACCGGCAGTGTCATAATCAACACCAACCAGTAAGCGTCGGCATTGGCGTCACCAGCCCAAATATGGATGAAATACTGGCCCAAAACCACAAAACCACCGTATACGTACCAGAACAACACCATCTGGTATCGGCCCACACGCGTCATTAAACGAGTGAGAACGCCATTGTCATCGGACTCAGCAACAATGCGATTAATCATGGGCACGAACACGTTCGACATGGTGGTACTAAGCGACATGAAGATATTCCTGATCTGCAACGCGATGGCGAACACCGCCACCGCGGTCGCGCTGGCCATGGCGCCCAGCAGGAAGTTCGGCACGTTGTTGTTCACCAGGTCGAAGATCTGGTTGAGGAAGATCCAGAAGCTGAACACCGCGATGGCCTTGAACATCGACCATTCCAAGCCCTTGAAGGTGAAACGCATGCCAAGTGTGCGCGTGGCATACCAGATGTTCATCAGCAGCAGCACGCTGGTGATGAACATCTGCGCGCAGGCGACGCCGACCGCGCCCATGCCGAGCCAGAGCAGGAGCACGGCCAGGAACGGTTGCGCGATGGATGTGAGCAGCTGCCTGGACTGCTGGAACACGAACTTCTCGTGCGACACGATGTAGGAATCGAACGGCGTGGACAGCAACTGGACCGCGACATTGACGGTCATGATGCCCATAAGCTCACGTGCCAGCACAAGCTCGCTGGAAGTCAGACCGCCCGAAAAGAAGCTTCGCACATTAATAGTCAGCGCCGTACCGCCAATCAGGCACAGCAACGCCACTACAGCGTAGACAAGCAGGAACATGCCATTGAGACGGCGGATGCCCAGCTCGTTGCCTTGCGCTTTCTCTCGCATGTAGAAGCGCACGTACGACCCGTAGAAACCGGCGCTCAGCAACGTAAGAGCGAACACCACGGAGTTGGTCATCTGAAACACACCATAGTCCGCCTGCCCGATGAAATGCAGCAGCAGCGGCACGTAGATGATGTTTACCAGATTCTTCGCGATGATGTTCGCATATCCGAGCAAAGCACCCGTCTTGCGTTGGCCGCTCAACCGTTCACCACCTCATGCTGTGAATCATTCGACGAATTTTGATTGAGAGCCAAAGACAGGTATGCGTTAAATCTCTCCCGCTCTCCAGCAATTCGTTCGGCGACGCCCGCATAATCAGATGCCGTTTCTAACGATAGGGTTCCACCATTGTAGATCTTGTTCTCCGTGCCCAATTTCTCGGCCAAGGTCTGCAGCCTCGAGAACATACTCACCCCATCTCTATGCACTATGGACAGAGGGGTTTCGAAAATCGATGAGAACAGCGCGGCATGGAACGAATCAGTAACGACAAAGGCCGCGTTCTTAATGAGGGAAATGAATTCCGCCGGGCCAGCAGGGAGCTCGCTGCCGTCGTCACGATCGGTCAATGAAATCACTGGATATCTGTTAAGCGAATGAAGCTGCTTTAAAACATCAGACGCCTCGGATCCAATCCCGCCAAGCAGGTAAGTGAAAATATAAGGTTCTTTCGGGGTCAAAGAATCGCTCGAAACAGCATCCCACTCCTCTGGAGTGAGGACAAGCGTGGGGTCACAAATAACCTCCGCCCGCATGCCGGACGCCTCATATATGAGTTCAGCACCTCGTTCTTCCCTGACAGACAATAGAGGGAAATTCCGAACGCCCTTTGCCAAGCGTCTGCTCTGGCGTTCATCCAACGCGTCCAGGCCGATGCTCGGAGCCAACGCAATGCGCTGCTCTTTCTTGGCGAAATCAAGGAAAAACCAGTCCTCGTTATATTTGATGTAACCTAGTCGCTGCCGACCGAAAAGAAAGCGTATTCTTTCGGGTTAAGCTCATCAAAGTTAACCACTCCTGTACACATGTTCTTGTTGAACCGCTGGAATGCCTCCAGTCGTTCTTCAGACATATTGTCCTCGGGATGACTAACAGGCTTCCTAAGAAGCTTACGCACCAGCTGCTTCAGGTCCCGTAATGCATTAAGTCTATCTGTCAGAACTAGCGACTCCGCTTGAAAACCTCGCGACTCATAAGCTTGCGCAACAGCGTAATTCTGTAACCTGTTCCCGTAATTGAAGTTACCGGGAAGTGTCACAATTCCCACTTTTTGTTTCTTATTTTCCATATCAAACCTTTCAGCCAAAGCGACTAGTTCTTTCCCGATAACTCACAGAACAGGTGTTTCAATGGTTCCTCGGTCGTTAATCTTTCGTGCAGGCACGCCAGCCCACGTGGTATTCTCCTCCTCGATAGGTTTGAGCACTAAAGCGTTTGCACCAATCCGTACATAATCGGCGACTCTGCCCCCCCAATACCTTCGAGTCAATCATGAATTCCACATGGTGTCCCACGGCCGGACACCTACCGTGCGCCTGCGCAATGACAACGCCGCTAGACAGAGAGCAATAATCGCCGACTGTCGATTCAGGGTTGACAATAATCCTTTCGGGATGCCAAATAAGCAGTCCTTTTCCGAACACGTTAATCGGAATCTCCGAGCAGAAACGGCGCTCATACTTCTTCAGGAGGAACAAGTACCAAATGTACGCAAGCCTGTGATACAAATTCTGCGAAACGTTATGATGATACTCGCACTTACGCAGATAAACCTTCCAGCGAACCATCGCTCCACCCGCACCTATGATTCTCTTCAGAGGATTGGAAGGCCAAGGCTGCATCCTTTGATCTTCCCGGATATATTCACGTAGGTCGCTCTTGGTGACGATCATCAGTGCCTCCTTATTCTCTTGATAAAATCAACGGCTTTTAGCAGCTCAAAAGTCAGGGTGCCGAATCCACGCTTCAGTAAGAAGACAGTGAGCCTGTTATCTGCTCTCAGACTGCAGTGCTTCCAACGGGAAAAACACTTCTCATCCTGCGCTGCTTCCCGAACATCTCTGAAAACTTGGATAAACCCGCTATATCCTGCCCCCTGCATAGCGATCTTGAGAAGATTGATGTACTGCAGGGCTTCGCCGGCACAAGCGTTTTGATAGCATGATTCTCCCCATTTCCTCGCGTATTTGAGCAGTGCGCGGTTGACAACCCTGATGTCGGATAGCTGCGAAGGCTTATATGCCGAAGTCGAGGCGGTGTCGTTCGGGCGGTAGAAGTAGAGAACATCATCCAAGCTACAAAGCGAGCGAGCCTTGTCAAACACGGGAAGTAGCTGCAAAAGATCCTCGCCATGCTTTATTTTGTTGTGCTGCGTATAGTCGGCGGAAAGATCAAAAAGATTCAATCGTATGGCCTTTCCCCACATCTCATTGAATCTTCCTTCACACAGGTGTTTACGACCCTCGGTGATTTCTTTTCCCGAATACAAACCGGTAGACAAAGGTGACGGAGTATCCGAACGACCAAAATCCTTGCTACGGCAATAGCGGAAGGAGACGATATCCGCATCTGTTCCCGTGATTGCATCATGAATGCACTGTAATGCTTCCGGATGAAGGCCATCATCGGAATCCACAAAGACCGCATATTGTCCCCGAGCTATTTTCAGTCCAGCACGGCGCGCAAGCAATGGACCTTGATTCTCACGATGCAACACTGTCACATTGCTCTTTGAACCTGCATAGGTATCCGCAATATATGCCGTTTCATCCGTTGATCCATCATCCACGATGACTACCTCGTAATCCCTGAATATTTGGGCATCCACGGACGCAAGACATTCAGGAAGATACTTCTCCGCATTATAAGCTGGGATAATAATCGAAAACAACATCTAAACCACCTAATCAGTCGGAACAGATTTGCGAGCTTTTCTCATCAGATAATCAGCAAAAAGAACCAATGGAACAAAATACAAGATAGTGATTTGAGGATAGTTCAGTCCATACCATGCAATTCTAAAAACGGATATGCATAAGGTCGCATAAATCATGTACGTATATCTGCAAGGTTTTCGCATTAGTAAGACAATGATTAAGAAAAAGAAAAAGGTGAAGAAGATGGTAAATAGAATTCCAAAATTTGCTATAGGTTCAGCAAAGAACAATCCGCCACCGGCAGTGGGATAAAAATTTTGGATATACGTTTGGAATGAATGAGAGTCTTGCAGCACTGGTATGCAATTAAAAAGATAGCTCAAATAAGTGATACCATAAAAACAAATCCCTTTCTTTAAAACATCAAAAGCACAATTGAATATATATGTCACATCACATGCGGTCGATTGAATTAGAACGGAATTAAGAACACTACTAACAGTATAATTCTTCGCTCCACCACGAGACATTCCGACGATAACGAAAAGAATCACAACGCTCATCAAGAAAAGAAGTACAGGTTTTAAGTTTCTTTTATCTTTGCAGCAGAAGGCGATGCAAATCAAACAAAGCAACCCCAGAGACTCAACTCTTTCCCCGTGAAGCACGTACCAAGATATGACGAAAACCATTGAAACGATGGTCACTTTCCTGCATTTCAGGTTTTGTAAGGCTGTGGCGAGAAAGAAGAAGGGGATGACAGACCAACCGCTGAAAGGAAGTATTCCACTCCAAGTCCTCGTAATACCGGATTTAAGACTTGGAACAGAAGGAAAAATCAATAGTGTAATCACCGCCGCGCACACACACAAAATGACTGACAGTGTGTAATTAACGCCAGTGTTAAAAGAAAAAAGTCGCTTCTCCCACTCTAAACATTTTGAGAAATAAATAAACAATTGAATAATTAAATTAAAAGAAAATACACAAATAAATAATTCAAAGTAATATATTGGAACATTTTTGAAATTAAGTAAGCCGTACACTTCACCGCCATTATAAGCAACATACTCTTGATAAAGGCAAAAATTAATAGGTACTGCAATGATACTAAAGAAAGATATGGTAGCTTTTTTGAAAATAAGAATCATCTGAATGACTGCAACAATCAGACAAAGACTACTATTCGCCAAAAATAAAGCCATAATGCCCAATAACATCGATGCAATAAACAAAAGGATATCTTCTTTTTTTATTAACATTATAAGCTCTAATCAGCAATCCATATTCCGGTATAGGTTTTCTAGAGAAGGTGCTTCGATGTTAATGTCATAACACGCAGCACGAAGAGCCTCAATATTTTTCAGGTATCTTGTAGAAACACCCTCTTTAAGAATCTCATTTGCCCAATGCAAAGGCTCCTCTTTGGCTGAAAGAAAGTGAGCACCCTGTGCAACATCGATGGACCGGTCTATATTATCCGAGGCGTATAGAGGAAGCCCCGCGGCTTGCACCTCGATTGAAACAACAGGGAATCCCTCATATAATGATGGTAATACGAAAACGTCCATAGCTGAATAAAAATCTTCGACGTTGGCCACGCTTCCTGTGAAAATGACCCTGTCACTTAGCCCACGGTCATTTACATAATGATGAATCTCGTCTTCAAGTTCGCCAGTTCCGAGGAGCAGGAGATATGAATTTGGAACTCTGTTGTTGAACTCGGCGAATATATCTATCAGATATTTATGATTTTTCTGCTTCATAAATCGTCCGACATGGCCTATAACATAATCGGTTTCCCCGATGTTATATTCTCTGCGAATACGGTCTCTGGCTTCTGGGTTGAACGCATATTTCTCCAGCTCAATTGCGTTATTCAGTATCTTAACTTTCCCAGATTGCATGGCCTTCCCTCCGTATAAGAAGACTCCGGCATCATGCCCGCAAGCCATCCATATATTGGCAGACGCCTTATTCAACATTTTCAAAACAGACCATATGGCTTGTTTTACCTTACTTTTGGAAACGAATGAATTATGCGAGTGCGAGATAAGCTTCTTCGCTCCGGTAAGACGGGCGATCCACAGGATATAGAAATTCGTTAAGGTCGTATGTGCGTGTACCACATTAAACCTTTCAGAATGCATCAACCGATATAACTCAATCACATTTTTTAGGATGCTCTTGCGCTTATGAGTGACAATATCAACGGTATAACCCGCATCTTGGAACTGTTTTACGCAACGTTCGTCATTAATGTCTTGCGTAATGATATGGATATCGAAGTCCTCTGGATGCTTAAAATGTCCCAGATAATTAAGGAGCATGGATTCCACGCCGCCAGATTCAAGACGTGAAACCACTTCCGCAACTTTAATCTTTCTGGGCATCACATTCTCCTTCCAGCTCTTCGTACCAATGGGCTAGCTCCGCAGCACTCAAGTGAATCGCATATCCCCGTTTAGCCATTTCTTGAGCATGTGAGACACGGCCCGATGCGTCGCTTTCATGTGCATCGAAAGCTGACACCCAAGATTCAAGACCTGCATCAAGTGAAATGCGTCGTACCAATGACGGAATTAAATCTGCCTCTTTGGGAACTTTGTCACTGCATACCACGGGAAGACCAGCGGCCTGTGCCTCAATGCTGGCCATTCCCAAGCCCTCATATGTTGAGGGGAAAGCAAGAACATCAAATGCGCTGTAATAATCCGCAACATCATCACGGACGCCAAGTAGTTTTACGTTGTGCTCGATTCTTAAGTCGTGCATTTCCTTACGCAACTCAGAGTCGTCGCCATCTCCCACTATTGCAAGCACTGCACTCGGATTACTCTTCAACAACTCCGAAAAGACCTTGATCATAAAGGTCTGGTTCTTCTGAAAGCAGATACGGCCAACTTGGCCGATGAGCAACTGCGAATCGCCAACTCCGAGTTCGTCACGTTTAATCGCACGCGATTGGGGATTGAACGTGAACCTATCTATATCTATGGCGTTGTGAATGATATGGACCTGTTTCGTATCAACGACCTGATCGCCGAATAGCCATCGTGCGGCATATTCCGAACATGCCGCCAAGTGCGTTGGGTAAACCTTGGAGAACGGTCTGAGCACGTTCTTCACCAGGGTTTTGGCTTTCTCGTTCGGATTCGAGGTGCTGTGGCTGTGCGCGATACGCACCGGGACTCCGGCCTGTTTCGCGGCCATAAGCGTGAACACGCTGACCGCGTTCATATGGGAGTGCACGATGCGCGGGCGGATCTGCTGGAACAGTTGCCGGCAGTCGTTCACGTACTTGACTGGGTTGCTGTATGGAGGAACGTAGAACACTCGACCGCCCAAAGCCTCGATCTCGTCCTTGGGAACCACCGTGGAATCAGTCTGCACGATGAAATCGAACTGCACTTGGGAGCGATCAATATGGCGGTAATGGTTCATCACGGTGGCTTCGACACCGCCACCCATCATCCTGCCGACCACCTGGGCTACTCGAATCGGCACTGGATTACCGTCCCCGAACCGGAATCAAGCCGACATAACGGCCGTTATCAGCTCTTTTTGTAATCGATCGACCTGTGGTCGGCATGCGAGTTCCGTCCTTTCCCTCCAAATGAACCCCGAATTGGTGTTTTTCAAGCGCAACACAAACCGCGCAGGAACCGCCAAACCCCGTTCACTACCTTCCAAAGTCGATTTTGGCATCCCCCTTAGACACACCCAGCCCCCGCCGTTTACTTTGGGGTATTCTTCACGGGTTTTTCATGAACACTTTGCTCGTTCGTGATTTGAAAACTGTGTTTGAAATCTGATTCAGTCGGGTTTCCGGACGTTCCTAAATGAGCAAAAAGAGCCGATAACGGCCGTTATGTCGGCTTTGGCGGGCACGCCGTCTGCGCTCCGCTTTCCGAGACCGTTACGGAGGTCCGTGGGATTTGAGCGAGTCGATCCGCATAGCAGTCGCAATGCACAAGCCGTACCGCAAGCCCGACGACTCGGCCTACCTGCCGCTCCACGTCGGGGCAGCTCTGCATCCGGACGTGCTACCCGACATTCAGGGAGACGACGAGGGCGATAACATCTCGTCCCTCAACGCAAGCTATTCCGAACTGACGGCACTGTACTGGATGTGGAGGAACTGCGACGCCAACTACAAGGGCCTCGTCCACTACCGCAGGCTGTTTGCGTCCCCTAGTCTCGCGAACCGACTGCAAAAAGACCGGTTCGTTCGAATCGCATCCGGCAAGGAGATTAGGGAAGCGCTGAAAAAGACCGGCGTAGTCGTGCCCTGTAGGCGAAACTACTATATCGAGACGATGCGCTCGCACTATGCGCACACGTTCGATGAATCCCATCTGGACGTTATGAGGGACATTCTCGCGTCGAAGACGCCCGAATACGTTCCCATGTTCGACAAGTGCATGGCCTCTACTGGCGGCCACATGTTCAATATGTTCGTCATGCGCGCCGACCTATTCGACGCGTACTGCGCATGGCTCTTCCCGCTAATCGACGAATTGACTAAACGGATTGACGCCTCGGCATACACCCCATTCGAGAAACGTTATCCCGGTAGGGTCAGCGAGCTCCTTCTGGACGTGTGGCTCAAAACAAACGGACAGGATGTCGTCGAATTGCCCCTTACCAGCCCGGAACCGACCGACTGGTGGAAAAAGGGCACGGGATTCCTCATGGCCAAGTTCACCGGCAGGAAATACGCGAAGAGCTTCTGACATGCAAAACACGAAACGCTCCGGCAGGAGCATGTCTTCCAAGAAGATCACGCGTCTAGCGCCTTTGGAACGTAACGTCGGCATCGCTCTTACCGCCTCCATAGTCCTGACGATGCAGACCATCTATGTGAAAATGGCTGGAGCTCCCATTGGCATACTGTTCAACGCCTGCATGCTGGGATTGGGATGCTTTCTCGTTTATCTGAAACGCAAAACGCACATACCGAAATCGTTGGTGCAAAAAATAAGCATTTCCGCCCTGTTGTTCACCAGCATTCCGGTTCTGCAGATTTTATTTCTACGTAAGGCGATTAACTTTTCGGCATTGCTTCTTATCGTGATTCTTTTCGTCGGGTTTTTCTCGGTGTGCTGCATTTGCGTCTACCATCTGGGAATCAAGAGAATATTAGACAACGTTGCCGACGTCATGTTCGTCATCACTTGCATTGGTCTCGTGCTGTATTTCACAGGACAAGTGCTGCACATCGTGAAGCCTTTGGGTAGGGTGGTCTACTCTTGGGGTGGAACACACGTTGCATCATCTTGGTTTTTCCTGCTGTTCAATCCGCAAGGTTCTCCTTATCACGCGTTCCATAACGGCAGATACACAAGCATCTTCACCGAAGCGCCGATGTGCAGTTTCATGTTGTGCGCGACGCTCATCACTATGCTTTTCATCTCTGAACGGAAGGTAAGTTACCTGAAGATAGCGGTGATATCCGTCGCGATATATTGCACGGTGTCCACGACTGGCTACATCATCGCGTTGCTGGCTGCAGGAGCCTACGTGCTGACGAACAAATCGATGAACGCCGTCTTCCGGTGGTTGTTCATCGTAGTGTGTGTTCCCATACTCGGCTACTTCGTCATCGACATATACCAGACAAAGCAAGCAGCCGATGTTGGAAGCATCGCCGACCGTAACGCGAATTTCAGTACGGGAATGTCTGATTTCCTGAATTCTCCTCTGTTCGGACAAGGATTCAAATCCGACGCTATTGGCGTTGCCGGGTTTAACACGAGTGTTTTCTCGAACGTGCTTCAGCAGGGCGGCATTCTCTTTTTCTTTTGGTATTTCATGCCGATTCTTCTGGCTGTTTTCATAATGCTTGGAAAACGTCAGACGAAATATCTTATTGCGACGGTGTTGTATTTGGCACTCATCTACGTGTCCGTCGTCACGTACACGGGATTTTCGATTTTGTTGGTGTCCATTTTCCTTGTCTACACGGAAACAAATACGAAAGGCGGAACTGATGCGCAACGCGTCCACGGGTCGGGGGCCCGTCAACATCGTGGTGCCGGTCTACAACGTCGCTGACCTGCTGTCCCGATGCGTTGACTCACTGCTCGCACAGACATACGAGGACGTACGAATCGTCCTAGTCGACGACGGGTCCACAGACGGCTGCCCCGCAATATGCGACCGATACGCAGAACAAGACCCGCGCGTCATCAGTCTCCACAGGACGAATGGCGGGCTCTCAGCTGCCCGTAACACGGGAATCGACCACGTGTTCTCAATCGAAGAACCCTCGCGCGGACGATACATAGCGTTCGTGGACTCCGACGACTGGGTCGAGCCCGGATACGTCGAGTCCATGCTCGAGACGCTGGAGGCGTCCGGCGCGGACGCGGCGCAGTGCGGCCATTTCGTCTCCTACGCGCCGGACAACGAGGACGACAAGGACCCCGCCCACACGCGCACGACGCTCGACCGTGCGCAAGCAGTTGAAAGCCTGTGTCGCAACGGCCTGTGGGACGTGACCGCATGGAACAAGCTGTACCGGCTCGACCTGTTCAGGCAGATACGGTATCCGGAGGGGCTCTTGTATGAGGACACCGCCACTACATACCTGATCACGCAGGAATGCGACAGGGTCGCGGCGGACATGACACCCCAATACCACTACGCGCAGCGCTACACGTCCATCGCGAACGGCACCACCTGGAAGGACAGCAAGCTGGACCTCGTGCTCGCCGGCGACCGGATGGCCGCATGGGTGTGCGAGCACTATCCCGACCTTAAAACGGCCGCAGCTGAGAAGCGGGCGTACGTGCGCCTCTCCACGCTTTCCCAGATGGTCAACACTGGTCATCATGACAAGGACCTCGCCCGAAGACTGCGCCGGGAGGTCCTCTCGGTTGCACCAACCGTGCTGTGCGATCACAGGGCGTCGAAGCGCGACAAGCTCGGCATTCTCGCCCTGCTTCCCGGCTTCTGGTGCTATCGCGCCATCTGGAGTCGCTACTACGAGGCCAAACGAAACAGGACCGTGGCCGGTCCGACCGGAACACCCGACACGACAGGAAAGGAACAATCATGACAACAGCGGCGGTGATCACGCTCCATCAAGTCGACAACTATGGCACACAGCTTCAGGCATACGCCACGCAGGAGAAGCTGAAGCAGTATTTCGACAACGTCGTTCTCATCGACTATCGACGTCCCGATACGTATGGTAAGGGCCTGGTCGACTCCTTCGCCAAAGGCAATCCGGTGAAGGCCCTGGCGTTCCTGCCAACCTACTTGTTATGGAAGAAAGTGTTCGACGGCTTCCGCAGCGAATATCTGAACCTCACGGAAAAGACGTATCTCAGCGAATCGGATTTCAAAAACTTCAACGATTTCGCTGACGTGTACGTTTCCGGCAGTGACCAAGTGTGGAATTCCGGATGGAACAAGGGAGTCATTCCATGCTTCTATCTGGACTTTGCCCCTGACGGAAAACCCAAGTACGCGTATGCGTCCAGCTTCGGCCGAAACCATCTCGACGAGAACGAAGTCAACCAGTCGAAGAAGTACATTGATCGTTTCGACATGATCTCCGTACGAGAGCAGAGCGGCGTTGATATTCTGAACGATCAGTACGGATACCACAACGCTGTGCAAATCGTCGACCCCACGCTGGCGATGCCGGCATCGTTCTGGCGTTCCATCGCCACGAGACCGCGGGTTAAAGGCGACTACATCCTTATCTACAACCTGAACCGCAGCAAAGAGTTCGACGGATATGCGGATGAACTGTCACGCAGAACAGGCCTGCCTATCTACCGATTCTGCACCCGCGTGGATCAAGTATTCCGGAACGGCAAAAGCCTCGTAGTGCCTGAAATCCTCGATTTCGTTTCCCTTGTGGACAACGCGAAATATGTGCTGACTGACTCATTCCACGCGACCGCATTCTCCATGAACATGGGAACCGAGCCAATCTGCATCTACCCGGGCCAGTATTCCGGAAGGCTTTCCGAGTTCCTGAAGCTCGTGGACTCCAAGCAGCGCCATGTGGACGGATATGACGACTTCGATGTGATTAATCGGCATGTGGACTTCGCCAAGGTCGAACGAATACTCGACGCAGAGCGCACGAGGGTCGACGAATACCTCGCCAACATGCAGCAAGCAGTACTCGCAAACAAACAATGATTATTCATCACTCACACTTAATTGGAGGATTCAAATGAGTGAGAAGCTCAGAGCAGTGTTTCACGCGTGCGTCCCGCATCCTATAGCGTCAGCAATACGAAATCTACGGCAAACGCTTCATCTTTACAAAGACTCCGTTCTTCAGGCACATCGATATAACCGAAACTACTCCCGTGTTGCCTCTACCGAGCTCACACAGTTGGAAACACGAATCATGTTCCTGAGCCATCAGATAGAAAAAGGACTCAGCCATAGCGATTTTCGATATGGCTTTGGACGCAAAGTGTTTCTCGAACTTCCAGCCATGCTCAAAAGCTTAGAGCTAGCCGACAGCAACTATGAGGAAAACACCGTATTTCAAGAGTCGATGTCAGCGCTACACGAGTACATGGAACGCCATATTCGCGCGGGCAAGGATATCTCATGGCAAAAAAGTCTTTTCACCAACGAGCAATGGAATCGTATTAAGTCCGCAAATCCATCACGCGGAGGAAGCATCGTCATCCGACGGTCAACAAAAGCTAACAACTCGCTCCTACCTTACGCTCAACTTAATGAACACCGTCATTCGGTACGAGAGTTTTCCGATGAGCCAGTAGATGTTAATCTCATCGAGCAAGCCATTGACATGGCTATGAGGACACCGTCCGTCTGCAACAGACAACCAACTCGAGTTCATCTGATCCTAAACCCTGAAATCATCACTAAGGCTTTGGCTATCCAAGGAGGAGTGAGAGGATATGCGGCACCCCCTGCCCTTATTCTCATTACTTCCGACCTGCGATCGTTCATCACATCCTATGAACGGAATGAGGGGTTCACTGACGGCGGACTTTTTGGTATGTCCCTTCTTTTATCGCTTGAATCCTTAGGCCTTGCTTCCTGCCCTCTGAACACCATGTTCACGGCAAAAGCAGATAAGGATACCCGTAAACTTCTTGACCTCCCTGATAACGAAGTGCCAGTCATGTATATTGAGGTCGGTAACTTCCTTGAGGAAACTCGCACATGTGCATCGGTTCGTTATACAGGAAATCAAATCACGACAGTCATCAAATAGGAACTGCTGATTTCTTATGCATGAATCTAAAACATTAGATAGATGAGTTAACCGAAAGACAATGAAGGCTACGAATAACAAATCACATTCGCGTATTTTTAAGAATGCGTTGTTCCTATACGCGCTCACGTTTTCAAACTATCTGATCGGACTATTGCTCCTGCCGTACCTGTCACGCGTGCTCAGCGTGGAGAAGTTCGGCGTGATCGGATTTGCGACGTCGTTCTGCCTAGTGTTCCAGATGGTGGTGGAGTACGGTTTCCAGTTATCGACCACCGCGACCATCTCCGTGCATCGCGACGACAAGGCAAAAATGTCCCGAACCATCTCGACGATGACGTACACCAAGCTGTTGCTGGCGTGCGGCGCGTCGGTCGTGTTCCTGGCATGCGCGATGTTCGTGAACATGCTCCGCGGCCATTTCGTAATCATCCTGCTGTTCTTCGTGGACTCGATCGTCAAAGCACTGCTTCCGGACGCCTACTTCAGGGGCATCGAACGCATGAAGGACATTACCATCCGCGCGGTGTCCGCAAAATCCGGAATCTTGGTGGCGACGCTGTTGTTCGTGAAGGGCGACGACACCCTGATCATATATCCCGTCTCGATGATCGTATTCGATACCATCGCGCTCCTGTGGGCGTTCTCCCTGCTCAAACACGACGGTTTGAAGGCGACCAGCACCACCATGAGGGAAATGTTGGAAGCGTTGAAAGACAGCTTCTGGTTCTTCATATCCCGCATATCCGTGAGCATCAACGGATCATTGGGATCCATCTTCCTCGGCATGCGCTACAGCCCCGAATCCGTGGAGATGGGCCTGTACTCCGGCGCGACCAAATTGTCGTCCGCCGGAGAGCAGATGATTCCGCCGCTCGGCGACGCGCTCTACCCGTCGATGGTTAACAAGAAGGACTACAGGCTGTTCTACCGCATAGTGTTGCGGGGCGGCATTCTCTGGTTCCTCGCGTGCGCCCTGGTGGAAGTGCTGGCAACGCCGTTGTGCGTGCTGATTCTCAGCGGACAGTACGCCAGCGCGGGCGGGTTCCTACGGATACTGATGGTCGGCGTGTTCTTCGGATATTTCAGTTTCATGTTTGGCTATCCAGCGCTCTCGCCGATCGGGAAGGCGACCTGGGCGAACGCGGCGATCATGGTCAGCGCGATCGTGAATCTTACGGCCTGCGCGGTTCTGTGGCTGGCTGGGAACATCACGCCGTTGACGGTGTGCGTGGTGTTCTCCAGCACCAACATCACGACCTTCATCGTGCGCTTCGGCGCGTTCATGAAATTCAGGAACTTAGCGGAACAGGATGCGAAATGAGTGGTTCCAAACGAGTCGAGTGGATCGACGTAGCCAAGGGTGTCGGCATCGTACTGGTCAGTTTCGGACACCTCAGGAACGGTGACGGCGAAAGCGTATGGCTGCCCGCATTGGACGCGCCCATCGACGCGATATACCTGTTCCATATGCCCCTGTTCTTCCTACTGGGGGGGCTCACGTTCAGTAGGAGGGGCGGGTTCAAGGCGTTCTTGGTGCGCAAGGCCAAAACGTTGCTGGTGCCGTATTACGTGTTCTCCCTGTACTTCCTCGCGAAACCGTTTGCGATACTGCTCATACCATCCATGCGCGCGGCCTTCCAGACGAGCCACGACTACGGTATTGCGCACCAGTTCCTCGACGTGCTCGTCATGGGCAACGGACTGTGGTTCCTCATGGCGTTCTTCGTAGGCGAATGCCTGATGTACGGGCTGACCAGCCTGACTGATAACGGGCGCGTGCTTGCCGCTATTGGAATGGCGTTCGTCATCCTGTCGACATTCGTCTCGTCCCAGACCGGATGGCCTGCACTGCCCTTCCAGATTGTGGCCGGAGTCAAGGCAGCTGGCTATATGTGCGTCGGATACGTGCTGAAGGAATGGCTCAAAGCCATTCCGCGCGGGAGAGCAGGCGTACCGTCAGCTTGCGCGGCCGCAGTGTTCCTGACGTTGGCGGTACCGGCCGTGGCCGGAATCGTACCGGATGGTCCGGCGCTGCTGACCGCATCGGTCGCGGCGGCATTCTTTGGCACGTTCGCCGTCATCTGGCTGTGCATCGCGGTGGGGTCATGCCGGATGCTGGCCTATATCGGGCGCTACAGCCTCGTCTATTACGCGCTGAACGCATTGACACTCAACATCGTGAAGATTGGGCTTTTCCGCGTCATCGGCATCAACGTGGCGTCCACACCGTGGTTTTCACAGCTTCTCGCGGGCCTCGCGGCCACCGCCCTTGTGCTCGTGCTGCTGACCCTCGCGAACCTTTTCGTGCAACGCTGGATGTGGTGGGCCATAGGCAAAAAACGCCCATAAACCCGGGTAAGGGGCTGCGGACTTTTTCTTGGAGTTAATCACGCAGCCAATCCATGGCTCAACCGGTATTGTACCGGGCTCATCCAACCAAGCGATTGCTTGATGCGATCGTAGTTGCACCAGTGGATGCACTCGTCGATCAACGCGAGCACCTCCCGCACCAACGCGTTCCCCAACTCCAATTCCCCGACCCTGCGGTGCAGCGCCTCCACGTCACTGTCATCGCCGTGGGAGTCGCCACGCCGTGGCCCCGACGGCACCCTGCCGTCCTGCGCGCGGCATTCCTGTTCCTGGGCGGCAACGCGGCCATGCCGCCCCCGCGATACGTCTTGCCCCAATGGGCCACGGCGCCCACGCCCACGCCGAGCCGCCGGGCGGCTTGCTTCTGCCGCATGCCGCCCAATACCGGTTCGATCGCCTCCTGCCTGGTTTCCATGGGGATGATGGGGCTCCTCATACGCCCAGCGTAACGGGGATCCTTCGCCAGCCAGCGTTCCAGACACTGCCTGGTCGAATAACCAAGATGTTCGACCACTTCGTCGGCCGTCATTGATGTCGTGGGATAGGGTTCCACCGCCCGCTTGCGTTCCTCGGGACTGAACGCAACCAAATCCTTTCGTTCGGTCTCCAAGAAAACGTCCGCAGCCCCCTCCCCAACACCAAGAAAAACTGCCATTGTTTAACGAAATCTTACTGTTATACCTTGCCTTCTATCAGTATGCACCCTTATGAGTGACGACGGCACCGACAGTTCGGAAAAGTAGCACGATGTCTCCCAGCATGGACCAGTTCTGCACATAGCTGACGTCCAGAGACTCGGATTCTTCCTTACTCAAGTTGGATCTGCCAGACACCTGCCACGGACCGGTAATACCAGGCTTCACCAGCATACGAGTGGCATACGTCTGGTTGTATTGAGCCACCTCCTCAGGTAACGGCGGGCGCGGGCCCACCACGCTCATATCGCCCTTCAATACGTTCAGGAACTGCGGAAACTCGTCAATGGAGAACTTACGGATAAACTTGCCTACCTTGGTGACTCGCGGATCGTCCTTCATTTTGAAGATAAAACGACCATCCTGACCGGTTTCTTTCGCCAGTTCCGCCTTCATCTTGTCCGCATCCACCACCATAGAACGGAACTTGATCATCTTAAACGGCTTGTCACGGCGCCCAACACGAGTCTGCGTGTAGAAAATAGGACCGCCGTCGGTAAGCTTGATAGCAATCGCAATAGGAACGGTAACAATCGCAGTAACAATCACGGCAAACAGCGAAACCAGCACATCAAAAACGCGCTTTTTGCACATATCCCATGGCGAATACTGCGGCAGGCTGATCGTCATCACCGTCGCACCCTGAATCACACGGATGTTGGTCTCATGGCCACTCACGTCCACTGCGGAAGTGCCCACCGCAATCTCCAGATTCATGGTTTCCATGTTCAGCACAAACGTGTTGAAATTATCCGAGAAACGCTGCATAACATCCGTGACCATCACCGTCTGCACGCCCATCGAAGCGGCACGTTCGGCGAAGTTCCCGCAATACGGCAATGTGGCGATGTCCCTACCACTGATCTTACGGATTCGTTCCTTGAAATCGGCAGGTGCGACAACGGCCTCCACGAGCCCAGTCCGCTTGTTCACCCCAATCGGGCACACCGCAATGGCATGATAATTCAGCTGGCGCTTCTGGCTCAGGAACTCCAACGCCTGCGCAATGCCCTCAGGGGAACCAACCACCACAGTGCCATACGAATATGCGCCCTTTTCACGGCTGGACAGAACAAACTGGCGGATAATCAGACGCTCCAGCATGGTAATCAGGAATGCGCACAGCAACACCAAGCCGGTATGCAGCAAAGGTATATAAACGTTGAGAATAGAATCAATTGCACAAATCATCAATCCCGTGAAAAACGTGCCTTTGACCAGTAGCGCGTTCAACTGGTAACCGTCACCCATCACATGACGGTGGTACACGCCAACACTATGCAGGCAGTAGATCCAAATCAACGAGCAAGCAAGCGCATACAACCACAAACCAATATGGAAATGGAAACGGGAAGAATACAACGCTTCCCCGCCCTGCCACACATATATGATTGCCGAAGCGGCAATAAATGAAGCCATGTCGCACAGAATCAAAAGAGCATTGACGAAAAAACGCCAATAAGCGACGCTAAGCACCCGGTTACGGGAGGTTTCACTCAGATTCGTTTCAGCACTACTGCTTTGGAACATTCTTCTCTCCACA